>MDSV01236616.1_pt1 | contig 13966 bp, 13 predicted proteins | sample 810851 | NCBI WGS metagenome assembly MDSV01 (sample SAMN05326640, study PRJNA326480) | marine metagenome | isolation source: seawater | place: Atlantic Ocean: North East | collected 2012 | reverse complement strand
ATTCTAAATCACCTATCATTGGTAAACTCATTCCTACTTGCCACACTATTATGTCAGATAGTAATCTAAGTTTCATTTTTTCTTCTCTCCTTTTGGATACGCTACACTTCTGATTTGGTCATACAGCGTTTGATAGTCTTTGCTCAGTTCAGCAGCACTTGCGAGTATGTCTAGATTCTTCTCACGAAATGTCTTCATCTTCTTTGTAAGTAGTTTATTATTCTTCACTAAGTCGAGGTCTTCCATCTCTTTGATGACTTCCTCTAACTTAGTCATCTCCTGTCCCATGTACTCAGTTGGTTGAGTTGATTGAAGAAGTTTCTTTATCTTCTTCTTCTGCTTAGGCTCTAGTTTCTCTAGAAACTCAGAGGCTTTCAGTATCTCCTGCCATGCCATGTAGTTGCCTCCTGTGTATACTCAGTTAATTTTAATTGCCCTTAATTTATCCTTTCCAACGATAAATTCAAAGTTTCCAACCGTTGCTTTAACAAGTTGTATCATCTTGTTTCTAGTATTGTCAAACACATTCGCTTTGTCTGAGTCTTCTTCCCTGTCTCTCAAATCCAAAACATGTTGAAGCATCTCCTCAATCTTATCAATTATCTGAGAGACAGTCCTTGCCACACTTCGGAAGTTATCAAACACGTTCCTTTCTCCTAGATATGAGAACCCTGCTGTAATATCTTCTTCATCGTCTTGGGGGTTGTATTCCCAAGTAGTATCTTTAGTGTCGATTGTAGTCTCATCTTCTGATTTATCCTCTTTGGGTTTCTTAATTTTATACTTCTGCTCTAAGGTTATCTGTGCTTCTCTTATCCGTTTTTCAGTTGCTCGTATCTTACTCTTTATCTTAGTTTGCTTATCAATAGGCGTTTGGCTTAACTTTTGTTGTAGTTCTTCAAGTGATGACTCATCTGAATTGATTCTATCCTTCAACTTCTGTATGTTTTTCTCTCTACTTTCTCTAACCTTCTGAGTTGTTCTTTGAGCAGCACTACTTACATTCTCAAATATTCTTTTTGTGGCTGCTCTGCTTTCAGGTGTACTAGGTGGGTATTTACCAGTGACAAAATCTAATCTAAGTTTCTTACTCATTTTTTCTCTAGCCTTTTCCCTTTCATCATCATCCTCGATATCTTTAGTTTGTTTATCTACTTCTTCTTTGATTTTTCTTTGTATGAAATCAGGAATACGGCTTTGGCTAGGGTCTGCTGATTTAGAAAGTGTCTTTTCCTGTTCTTCCTTGAGCCTATCTAGAGTAAGAATAAGTTGCCTGAACTGAGATAATAATGTGCTAGGGTTTGTCCCTAGTTCATCTACATCTATACTTTGAGTATCTTTTAACATCTCCTTTATTTTTCTGAACGCACTGTCTGACAACTTCTTTCCAGTCAACACACTTCTCTTGATACCAGCAGCGTCCTCAAAAAATGACCTTAGAACCTCAAGAGATTCTCTGCCATTGTATGTTTTCTCTACTTTCGAGAGGTCAATGGATATTCCACTTGTATCACCGGAGATTTCTATTCCCAAGTCTTTTGCTTCATCAAAGAATACCTTGAGTAATTCAGGGTCTGCTTCTTGGGTGATTATACTCTGATAGAAGTTGTCTATCTTCCTCTTACTCGTACTTCTAGGAATTAGATATGACTTGCTAAACTCCCTGATAGTTCCTCTCATAGAAGGGTCTGTCACATCATTGGTTCTACTGTATCTTTCTAGAATCTCTTTCCACATTGAGATTGTTGTTGCAGATTCTAATTTGCGTTTCTTCTCTGCTGCTGCCAGTCCCTCTCCTTCTTTGGCTTCACGCTGCTTCTTTCTCCTCTTTTCATTAATCAATTCTGTTCCGGTCTTGCCTTCTTTTTCTGAAGGGTCTATTCTTCTACCATCTATTTCTTCGGCTGCTTCTGTAACAGCACCATCATCTTCCTTCTTAATACGCAAGATATCCATGAAATCCTGCGACAAGATAATCATCCCCACGGATTGTTTGGTGTTTTCGCTCTCTTTTTCTTAGGTAGTAAGATTGCATCGGGAACATCTCTTGTGTCAGGGGTTTTCTTCTCCACGGTGTTAGGGTCGATACCACCCACAGAGTAGTCTCTGTTCTTCGTGGCATTCCTGTTGTGGTGAGCATATTGCTCTGCCCTTGCATTCGCTAGTTCTCTTTCCAATTGTCTTACACTTTTCTTTTCTTCTGTCATTTCTTTGCCTCCCTTAGTTGTTTGAAGTCTTTACCATCGATGTCTCCATCTCCGTCCTTGTCTAATTTCTTCTGTCCACCATAAAGTGTCTTTTCCATTTCTTCTGCGATGGCAGGGTCAACAGGGTGTTCTCTTGCCTCATGCATGTCTTTAGCAGGTTTTATTCCACCTTCTTCTGCATCCATTTCCATCCCTTCATCTGACATTGGCATGTCAGTTTGTTTAATCACATTCCACCAGTTCATCTCTCTCACCACAGTTTTTTACATGCTAGGCACTTGGGGGTAGTAATTCTACCTTTACATTGGTCACAGTTATGCCTTGCTCTGAAATTCTTTCTCCTAGCAGGGTCTTTGTGTGTTCCACCACCACGATTCTTACCCTTTCTCTTGTAATTACCGTAGCCTTTAGCACCAGCATGAATCTTCTTTCCTTCATGAGTTAATATCATGATTTTCTTTCCTTCTCTATCTGAAGGATAGACAGTGCCAACTCGCATATCCTTCTTGTCCTTCTTAACTACTGTAAACCAACTCATCTAACCCCTCCTCTTGAACCAGCCATGAAGACCCTCATCTTTTTCTCGGCTAAACGTTCCAGCCTTTCTTCTCTTCGGTTTCCCGCCTCGTCTTTTGTAGTCTTTACAAGCAGAACAAGTTGGACGACATCTTCTCTTTGTTCCTTTTGAAGCATCTTTTCTACCACACGATTCTGTTCCGGGTTTGTCATCATCACAAGAAGCACAACTAACCCAATCTTTCATTAGCATATCTTCCCAAGATTTTTTGACATCCCTATCTAAATACGCATCAGCAATTAGAAGCCCTGCTTCCTTTCCAATTTCGATGTCGCTTGGATAATGGTTGCCCATTTTAACTCTTGATAGTGATATCTTCCCGGCAAGTTTCATCAACTCCTCTTCTTTGTCAGGATATTCCTTACCTAGAATCTTGGCTAATGCATAGGCTTCCATTGCATGACCGCTTGGAAAGGATGGACTATCATCTGTATCGGTTGTGGACTCTATCTTGTCTGAAATCTCATATGGTCTTGGTCTTCCGTATTTCACTTTGAGTTTGATTGTATGGATATCGATATCCTCAATCAAATCTTCTCTATCCTCCTTACTCTCACCAACAACCTTCAACATCATCTCGTTATTGCTTTGGTCTAGGTCTTCCATTTCTTCATCATCAATCTTGTTAGCGTTCATCATAGCGAGAACTTTAGGAAGTTCCTTCTCATTCTCAGGATGTTCATAGTCAGGGAAGTCTACATCGAATGAAGGCTCAGACTCAAACAGTCTCCTCTTTTCCTCTGACAGATTCTTAGGAGTGTATTTTGATTCTGCTTTCTTCACCGAGTTACCCCAATTAGCAGCACCAACCTTTCTACACTGTACTAATGCACCTGAAGCATAAGCAGAAGGCCACTTCTTGTATCTGCTTCTGACCTTGCGATAACAAGCATCTTTCTCTTTTTTTAATTCCTCAAACCAAAGAGTCATGCTTTTCCTCCAAATATTTCCTGATTCTTTCATCTGTTTCTGCATTGAGTCTGTCTATTTCTTCCTTCCACATTTTGACAAACTCAAGTATGTCGCTCAACCTACTCTCCTCTCTGTTCTAGAATCTACATTCTCATTACCTGCTTCTCTAGGTAATCCTGTGAATCTCTTATCAGGGCCAGTTTCCATAGATGGTTTGTTCCTAGTGTCTCCACCACCTTGACCCATCAGTTGTTGTTCTTGTAATTGTCCAAGTTGACTTGCATCGATATCTGTTCCTGCGTATGGGTCAGTCTCTACTTCCCCTTCTTCTCCTTCTTGCGGGGGTGCTTCGGGTTTAGGGTCGGGCTTCTTGAAAGTAAATCTGCCTTCGTCATCCATGTCAACTTCAAAGCCTAGATTCTTGATTGATGCTGCTACGTTTACCTCAATCTCTCTCTTTCGTAGTTTGGCAATCTCATCCTCTTCTTCAGAAGGCGGTAGTTTCAACTGCCAATCTGTTATTCCAAACTCCTTCGTCATAAACGGGAACACATACTCATTCCAAATCGTCTGTGCCATCTCAACTGCTCTGTTAGTTACGAGTATCTGCATACCCTCGTTGTTGAGACCACCACTGGCAGAGTTGTCTGCCATGAAGATTTTACTAACGCCATAGAAGGCAGCGATTCTATCTCTCAAGTCTTCCTTGACTTGTATGTAATCCATCTCTTTGAGACTGTCCATGAACTTGACCCATTCGACTGCTCCCGTTTTCCCTTCACCTTCTATACCCATTACTGGAATGAAGTGAGGGTCTTGTTCCATCTTCTCTTTGACACCACGCCAAAAGGACTTCATTGATTCCATGTTTCTAGTTTGAACTGCTAGTATTCCTCTTGGCATCCTAGCCTTTGTGTATGAAGAGTTCACATAATTCTCCATAGCAATCAAGGTAGTGATGTGATTCCAAAGAGTCATGATTGGTGATTGTCCATACAATCTTGAAGGGGCGTACTTGCTGAAGTGAAGAACCTCACCTTCGATGAAGAACTGCTCTTTTCCGTTTGCTCTATTGACGTAATGTACTGGATGCAATTCAGAGCCGCACATCTCACAGGAGTCTGTCATAGACTTGCTGATGAAGTTACGATGGTTCAAACATGTGAATCCTTCACTCCCTCTCGTACCATTCTCATCAGCATAGATGTGCATACTAACAGGGTCTCCACGATAGACTTCTTTGATTCGATGCATACGAATATCACCATTACCATCTACGAAATACTCCTTGACCATTATCATGTATGCATCATCCATGATGTTCAAGTCGTCTTCCATCTCCTTCAGAACATCAACGAACATCTGCTCACCTTTGTTTACATATCCATCTAGTAGTTTCTTGATGTATTTCAGTTGGTCTCTGTCAGGCTTTATGAGATTCTGACTACCACAATCCACACACTCCGTCACGGCTTGTTTGTGTTCTCTTCCACAGTCACCGCATCTAGCAGTGAACTTCTCTTCCCAAGTATATCCTCTTCTGAATATCTCGTTCTTTAGTTGTGTTATACAAGTTCTAGCAATCACAGATTGATATGTGACATGATAGATTATTGGGGCTGTTATGAGATAGGATGTGTCTTTCTCCTGAATGCCCGGATTGTATATCGTTCTGTCTTGTGGCTTCGGTGTTGTCCTGCGTGTTAAACGCTGAAACAAGGTGGGTCTATTTTCTTCTACCATTTTATTCTACCCCGTTTTGTATCGCTGATTCTAACTTATCCATTGTTGACATCTTATCGTTGTCGTAGTATTTTACAACGCTGTCTATGTCAATTTCATACTTTGCGAAATCATAGTTCTTATCGTCTTTATGGTTTTCATATTTCATTAATTTGAATAATTCAACCTTTCTAGCATTGTACCAGTCTGCTTTCTTGTGGCTCTTTTTCATACGAAGCAGTTCGATAAGTATCTCAGCATTCTTCTTCTTAAGTCTGAAGAATGGCAGACATTTACTTAGTATCTCTCCTACGTCTTTTCTAGAATAGAAGTTTAGTCGATTGATTGGTTTTGTATCCTGTGGGGATTTTTGGTCTAAGTGCAATCTGCCACAGCCTAGTGACTTATGCATCTCCAACATGAATGCCTTTCCTCTATCTCCCGTTGCTACCAACCCTATTCTTGGATTGTGATTCTTATCCATAGTGATATATCCATCAGAGTCGATGAAAGCAGCAGTGTATGCGTAGATGTCTTTCTTTATCTCATCACTCATTTTGTAGAGTGCTCCGTCCACAACAGTTACATTCGTAGAACGTGCCATCTTGGATATCATAGCAGGGGATGTTTTCTTGAATAGATTAGTTGGTAATCTTTCGTGAACTTGTCTTGCTGAGATTCCCTGCTCCTCGCTCACTAGTCTTACTATGTGTCGCTTGATTAGTTCCTTTGGACCGATATTAACTACATACTTCTTGATTTTACTATTGACTTCCCTCTTAGTGCTTGACATTTCTTTAGTCAGTCTAGCATATTCTTCACCATATGCCATACCATCCCTGTCTAGTCTTGCTTCCCAATATTTGCATAGGGTGTCTACTATTTCTCTACGAGTACCTTCATCTTGAATCAGAGACAGTTTGATTATGTTCTCTTCTGAAAGCGTCAAGTCCTTCAACGCAGGTTTGTATTTCTTAATCCAATATATCTTGTTGACATTCTCATCTAGATGTGAAGAGTAGGCGTTGATTAGATTGTCTATTGATTTTGTAACGGCTATCTTTGGTTCTCCTTTTAAGGTTCTTCGATAGGTTCTCAGTTCCTTTATCATATCAGGAATGTCCTTACCTTCTATCTCATATTTTTTCAGATGGGTTCTCATTTCCTTTCTTGCCTTTGAGAGACCAATGTTGTATTCCTCTGAGAATCTCTTGATAACTTCAAAATGACCAGTTAGTGGTTGCTCATCTAACCATTGGCTTTTGAGAGATTCTGTGAGTTCCTTTTGCCTCTCTTGGAGTTCTTTCTCTTGGTCAGCAAGTTCTGCTGCCTCCCTGAATTTGTCTCCTTTTTCACTCATACGTTCACCTCAAAAATTGATACCCATGACACCGGATACACTACGCCGAGTAGTAGTAGGTTCATCAAAGATGTCCAAGTCATCAAGTAAAACGAACTGTCCTCCTGTTCCTTGTGATGCAGCATTCGCAAGTGCTAAACTCATAACCAAATCGTCATGAGCACCTACTCCCTCAAACTTTCCTGACGATGTTATTGAGAACATGGATAACTCCTCAATCAATGCACCAGTGAGTCTTCTACTTGCATTGTCACCATAGGGCATGATTATCTTCTGATTCTCTATGTTCATCTGAAGATTTAGAATTATCTCTTGCTTCTTCTTTCTCGTTGTGTTGAAGTCTCTGACATTCAAATCTGTCATGTTCTTGAGTTCCTGTGTGAATGCCTTTGCGAATGTGTTAGTCTCAAACAGAATCTCCTCCGGCTCGAACACCTTACCAATCAATCGTATCTTCTGTATGTTCTCCCTGAACTCTATGTTCTTCGCTCTATCAACATGTACGATTGCTTTGTTCTTATTCTCATCTACTTCTAGAACTGTGATAACATTGTAGTCTCCATCGGTTGAGATAGCAGGGTCAACTCCCACATAATACTTGTATCCCTTTTCCTTACGATGCCCAAGTTTCAACACATACTCCTTGTTCTTGCACTTCTCGATGAATTCAGGATTGAAGAGAGCAGTTCCTGTGGAGATTGGAACACACAGATATTCTCTCGTAAACTTCAGAGAACCTATCTCAGCCTTTCTTTGCATGAGTGCATCAAAGTCCCAACGCTCAGGCCAAAGAGGTTCATTCAATGCATTGAGACATGGGTATTTCGTGACAGTATATGCCTCGTTCTCTTCCAATTGTGCGAAGATATCAGTGTAGGTAAATGGTGTTCCAATCATTCTGAGTTTGGAAGTGTGATGCAAAGTCGGAATCATGTCACCGAAGAACCAGTCCGTTACTCTCTGAATACCAGCGAGACTGAACTCCTTCAAAGGGTCGTCAATGATAATCTCCTGCGGGTGAAGACCACGAATCTGAGAACCAACGGAACGCTCTAGAATCGCATTACCATTGGTAAGTTGAATGTTCCCAATTGCCCATCCACGACTAGGCTTGAATTGTTTCAACGCTGGATGGTTGAAGTATCTGTCAATCTCCCTCATGTGAACAAGTGTCTGCTTTTGGTTCGATGATATGTATAGCATCTGAAAAGGAGGCTCTTGGAATACAAGATTCCATACAACCCAACAATGCATGAAGACTGACTTTCCGTGGTCTCTGCTACAAACAATAACTGTCCTGTCTGTTTTCTCCATAGACTCTAGCCACTCTTTCATATATTCAGGATACATCATACCCAATACGTTCTGAAAGAAATATGGAAATGAGTTTCTAGATATCTCCATATCCATGCTAGATACAAAATCTAAGTTGTTTAGTTCAGGCACTAGAAAACACCTCTAGTTAAGACGAATCTCCAACCCAAGTTCTTCTTGATTCCCCAATCATCACCATACCTCTGTCGAAACTTATCGACTAAATCTTCAGGTATTCCCATCAAGTCATCGGTTTGGAACTTTAGGTTTCTATGCAAACCAACCCATGTTTGCTGTGGTATCTTCGTAGACCTAAGCCCTAGAATCTTAGGCTTACCTGCTAACTTGTCCATTCTGTATTGCAAGAGTGCCTTCCAATTACCGCCGCCTTTTGGTGCATTTCTATCTCTTGCTTTCAATCCACCTAAGATACCATATTCTCCCTTGTCACTATAACCAGCAACACCAACGACTTCACCATCGTTTGTTCTGACTACCCAATTATCCAAGTCATACCAAGAAGGAGCGTTTCTCTTAAAGGGGTCATCAGGGTTATCCCTGTTCCACATGAAGAAGGCATCATCCTTCGACACTTCCTTGATTTGTATGTCTGCCATTTCCTCACCTGAAATTTGCTTTGAGGAAATAGACCCCCTCTTGTGGAATACCATACTTTGTCCCGATGCTATGCATAGAATCAATCTCCTTCACAACTCTCTCTATGTCCATAGCGGTCATGTCCACCTTGTACTTGTCGTTCATAACATCTATTGCCTCTGATACAGCATCGTAATTGTCTATGTTCGACATGCCATAATAGACGGGCTTACCCATCATCTTCCTAATTTCATCATGTGCCTTCAAGAGAAGCGATTGTTCGACAGACTTAGTTATCTTCAGGTCTTTCTCTGCCTGTTGTATGTTTCCAATCATCGCTTCTGACCCCTTTACCTTGTCCTTGTATTCGGGCTTGTTGACTATTAGATGATTGAGTATAGACTCGAATGGGTATAGTTTCTGTGATTCATATTGCTCAGACCATTCATTTGTCATTTTCTTAGAGCCTTGAAGACCGAAACGCTTTGGCTTCAAATTGGCATCACTGAAAATGTTGTGCAGGAAATTACCAAACTCGATGTTTATCATCTCTGTCAGTTCACCCTGAAATATATCATCTATCGTATCAGCCAATTTTTTTGTTACCGTCATTAACTCGTTCTGCTTTGACCCTACATTCAATCCAGTCAATACTCTTGTGAAGTCTCTTATCTCTTCGATTTGTGATAGGCTCAGTGTGAAGTCTGTGTTTTCCATTCTAAGAACGTGCATGAATGGGCTGTCACTCTTTGTCGTTTCCTTGGCTATATTCTCAATTGGCCGACTCCCCACTTCGACAACATAACCTAGTTTCTCATCGGAAGGCTTGAACTTGCTTCCGCTTGGCTCGATGAAGAACTCAACAATACTGTCTATAAGATTCTCAAACTTACCACTCACATCGAGTGTTTTCAGTTCTCTAAGGTGGGTCTTACCTGCTCCTGCTCTAGCAAATGTGACTCTAGGTGAACGTGCTTCTCTGATGGTATTACCTTCATCGTCTTTCCTTTCCCTCTGACCAAGACCTACATTACCGCCCTTTGAACTCCTCTCAAAGTCAGTTCCATACTCAATGAACTCATTAACTAGTTTCAGATACTCGGCTATCCTCCCATGCACCTTGTCAGTTTCTCCACCCTTTATCTCCTTCATCAATGGAAGATACAAATTATCTAGAGAACCAACCTCCATCTTCTCAAGGTCTTTCATGTATCTATCTAGGGCAGGTATCAAATTACTTCGCTCTACTAGAACTAAACCCGTTTTCAATCTTCTCTTTATTTCGTTTAGTTGTTTCTTCACAAATGTTCCTGCAACCAATTCATCTGCTTCTCCGGTTTTTATAGCATAGGCATAAAGCGGGTCTACTTTGGTCTTCATGAGATTGTTGACTTTATCCTTCAACTCCTCTTCTGTGTCTTGGGCTTCCAATGATTGAACTAGTTCACCATACCTACTAACATCATCCTTGTATTCTTCCTCTTGAACAATGAAGTTCTGTTTTGGATACCTATTGATGTCCTTCAAGAACTGCTCGAATATCACTACTGATTTATTCTCTATGTTATCGATATCCTCAATCTCCACCCTATCATGCAATTCGATGTAATTCAAATCATTGGTTTTGTAAGCCTTGAACTCTCCGAAGAGTTTCTCCAACTCGCTTGAATAACCATCTAACTTGTCCATTGCATCCTTGAACTCATTGTGTGATTTTTGGAACTCCTCAAACTTTCCATTAATTCCACCCCAGTATTCGTAAATCTCTTCTCTCCTTTTGACATCCTTGGTGTCTATTCTGCCTATTATCTGAGAGCCTCTTAGTTCAGAGATTCGATATTGTCCTTCTCCTCTCTCCTTCTTGTCATCCAACTGCTTCAACATATTCTTGAATGGAAGCATAACTGGAATCATGTATTCAGGTATCTCATTGTCTAAGACTCGTATTGCTTCATCGACCTTCATCTCAGAGTCGAAGCCCAATCTTATGTTCTTCTCAACATAGTTGTTCCAAGCCCTATTCGTTCTACCGACCTTCTTCTTTGGTGGGTATCTATCGAAGTAGAACTTGACAATCTTCTCATCCAGTTCATCTCCTTTCAGTTTGAACATGCCTAGTATCTGCAATAGTTGTCGGTCTTCCTTGACCTCGTTTATTATTTCAGCCCCGCTCAATTTGACTCTATCTGCTTCAGTTCCCTCTCTTATGATATCGAGACTTCTTGCCATTAACTCCTCAAGCATTGGAGTCTTCTTGGCTGCTCTCAACAGGTTCTTGAAATTCTTGAATTTCTTCCCTATCTCCTCTTCGACATCTGCTGCTATTGCTGATGTCTTCTTTCTTGTTCCATCTGCATTTAGAGAGAGTCTGCCTTGTAGGGTCTTTCCTCGCATGATGGCTATATCGCTTGCTTCCCTTGAGTTTGATTTCTGCTGAAGGAAGGCATAGAGGGCATCTTCGGGAAACTTCTTCATGTCCCTGAGTTTCAGTTTCTCAGTAATCTTCTGCTTCGGTGCAGGTTTAGCAGCATCATCAGCATCCATGTCCTCTTTGATTCGCCTTACCATTTCCTTGTCAGAATACTTCTTCGGAATGAATTCCTCATCCTCAAACTCAACAGTTTGGAATCCATCTATTATCTCGTCTTTAGGAGTTGGTGTCTTACCCTCCTTACGATTAAATGGAGTATCCTTAATCGCTGGAACTGCTCGACCATTGACTACCTTTATCTTTCTTCTAGTAACTTTCTTGGTATCTTCTTCCTGTAATTCCCTTAAGTTCATCTCCGCAACTAGTTGCTGTGTTGTCATTTCTTCAGGGTCTTTGCGAATGGGTTTCTCCGATGTTTTCTTTGGAGAGCCATCTTCATTGAAGTGTTCAGCATTCAACCTATCCATGTATGCTTCAAGACCATCCTCGCCATCTTCCATGAGGAAAGAAAACGCCCTATTCAAATCAACTTCGGGCTTCATTCTCTAACCCCCTGTGATATCTGAATCCAAATCGCAGGTTCTACAAACCCACCTTCGGGACTAGGTATCTTGATTCCCAACGCCTTACCCTCTGCACTTATGTCTTTCATCGTATTCCTCACGCCATCGAGGAAAGCCTTCCTTATCTTGGGATAGTGCTCAATCACCCTTTCCCTAAACTCCTCGGATGTTATTTTGCCATCTGCTAAATCATACTCGTCTTCTTGTATGTCTCCTGCGTCATACAGTAAGCCCAACTTGTCCAACGTGGTGATAATGTGATTGAGTGTTCCATCTTTTTCGTTGGGAGTCATTGAGTTGTCAACCGCATCTCCACGAATCACATCTTCAAGAGCAGACCACGCATCTACCTTCTCACTCTCAAAGTATGTGAGTTTGGACTTATCTGCCGATAGTGCTTGCATTGTATTATCCGAACGCCTTAGTCTCATATTCTTAAGAGCCTCAATGACATCATCGATGTCGCCTATCTCTTCCTCGACATCATCTATTGACTCGAATGAATCGTCTATTCCAAGTTTCTTTATTGCCCTCATAAATCTGCTTGCAGATTCATCATCCAATGCTTCGACTAACTCATTTCTTATCTCCTCAGTCATGGAGTTTCCTTTGTCATCAGACATTGCTTCCTCGAACTCCGCATTGGCATCTTCGTCTGCCCTTATATCTGCGAACATCTGCCTCTTTGCTCTGTTACCTTTCCTTGAAATATCCTGCCATCTCTTCGGAGATGTGTCAGATGTGGTTTTGATTCTCTCTTCCCTTTGTTCAGGAGTCTCGTTCTTCTTACCGAAGAATGCCTCAATGTCTTCTTTGTACTTGTCATAGATTACACTGATGTTCGGGCCACCTACGACCTCGTTGATTATTTTCTTCAACCCTCTGTCCTCTACGATGTTACGCTTCTTGTAACTCGTTGGGATTGCTGATTGATTCAATGCTTCGTTGTTTAGTATGAACTCCAATGAAGGAGATATTGCCCTAGTTGCAAATATGTATTTTGCAACTCCCATGAGGCTAGAGTTACTGCCGCCGTAAATGAATGGTAACTTCTTGTTCACGTTAGCGACATTCATTATCTTCTTGATGTAGTCAACAACTATGTCATCGCTTATGCTTGTCCTAATCTCTATTTGAGGAACTCCACCTATCTTCAGGATTTTCTTTATCTTCGCTATCTCAGGATACTTATCCTCGGAATCAGATAACAATGCTCTTCTAAGGCTCTTGTTAGTCTGTATGAAATTCCTTGCTCTTGAGTTATTTCTATCCACTGTACCTGCATACTTATTCTTTCCTCTGCCTTCTAGGACTTCTAGGAGTTCTGCATATTTTTTATTCTCTATGAAACTCTTGATGTCTCTGTTTAAGTTTCGTCTTCTGTTAGTCGCACTGGTTTTCTTCGGTGTTATACTACTCAACCTTTCGATGATAGCATCTACGTCAGGGAAGATGTCAGTATCCCTCAACTTGAAGTCTGTTCCTCCAATGTTTACAGTTTCACCTTGGAGAAGTCTTCTTGCTTTCTGAGCGGTTTGAACTTGGGAGGAACTCAATTCATCTTTCGTATACTCTTCCCAACTATCTTCTTTCGAGGCTGCTTGCCAAATCTTGAATGTTGGTGTGTTCGGTTTTACTGGAAAGTCCTTGACCTCTTGCTTACCGAAATCAAAGAGATTTGCATCCTTCGTCTTTGCAGATTCTTTCTCCCTGCGAAGTTTCTCATCTCTTCTTCGATGAAACTTCTTTCTCTCTTCGTTGTAGCCCATAACTTGAGGCTTCACCTTCTTTGGTTCGATTTTCTTTTCCTTGAGAACGTCTTGCCAACTCATGCTGGTTGCCTCCTTAACATTCTAACGTGAGTCATAGGTGTGACTGGTTCTCTTTTACTATCGAACCTTTGACCATACTTTGCTTCACCCATTGCACCGATTATATCATACGCTATTCGTATGGCATTATCAAAATCATATCCATTCACCATAGCATTGATTAGATATTCTTCATGCTTGCCTGAGTCTTTGTACTTCTTTTGTTCAGCAAGAAGTGTGTTTCTGTCCATATTTCTAAATGGCTCAAGTTTACTGCGAGGAACTCTTTTTAGAACATCAAACCAACTCATTGTAACTTCACCTCAACCTGAATAAATCCATTTCTTTGATTTTTTTTAGAGCCTCTCTGACTTCACTAACATGGTCAGGATTAGTCATATCCTTTCTCTTTGGTATTTCTTCATGAGCCATATCTTTCAATATATCAACAATATCATCAAACTCAAATGCT
>MDSV01134052.1_pt1 | contig 13967 bp, 10 predicted proteins | sample 810851 | NCBI WGS metagenome assembly MDSV01 (sample SAMN05326640, study PRJNA326480) | marine metagenome | isolation source: seawater | place: Atlantic Ocean: North East | collected 2012 | reverse complement strand
TGGGCTATGCGCTGGGTTATTTATGCATCGGTACTGTTTTATTACCGCTTTATTACAAATGGAATGTGGTCAGCATTTACAGCTATTTACAATTTCGATTTGGTAAAAAAAGCTATAAAACAGGAGCTTCTTTTTTTATTTTATCCAGGTTAATTGGCACCAGCTTTAGACTTTTTTTATTATTAAAAGTTTTACATTGGCTTGCTTTAGACGAACTTAATGTTCCATTCTGGGCAAGTGCCGCAACAGCCCTAGTCGCCATATGGGTATATACCAAAAAATCCGGGATCAAAACCATCATTTATACGGACACAGTCCAAACTCTTTGTATGTTAATTACCATGGGAATTACTGCCTATGTTTTATTTTTTGAGCTGCAGTTAGACACCCAATCATTATTGGTGTGGTGGCAGTCACAACCCAACACTCAAATATTTTTTTGGGAAGACTGGAGCGGCGGTCAACATTTTGTTAAGCAATTTTTTGCCGGTGCGCTCATTGCGTTTTCTATGACAGGACTTGATCAAGAAATGATGCAAAAGAATTTAAGTTGTCACTCGCTAAAAGATGCACAAAAAAATATGTTTTGGTTTACCATCATAATGGTAGTAGTTACGTTATTGTTTTTAATCCTGGGCGTGTTGTTAAGTGCCTATGCGCAATCCAAAGGAATTGCAGCAGCTGGAGATAATCTTTTCCCCACGATAGCTACGCAGTCAGACCTTGGAGCAGTGGTTGCCTATGCGTTTGTTTTTGGGCTTATTGCAGCAGCATTTAGCAGTGCCGACAGTTCCATGACATCACTTACGACAAGTGCAAGTATTGATTTATTGAAGATTCAACCGGGGGAAAAAGGAATTAAACAGCGAAAAAGAATTCACTTTACAATTACCATTGTACTATGGCTTTGCATTGTACTTTTCTATTACATCGTTCGAAACGAAAGTGTGATTGCCCAATTACTGCTTTTTGCTGGCTATACGTATGGTCCATTGTTGGGATTATTCCTTTTGGGTATCTGTTCAAAGTTACAAATAAGGGATGCATTAGCCCCGTACATATGCATTGCCGCACCCATAATAACCTATTGCGTTGCGTTAATTTTCAAAGCTTTATTTGGCTTTGAGTTTGGCTTTTTTGTATTGGCCTTAAACGGAGCTATTTCAGCTCTTTTGTTATGGATTTCGGGATTTGGACTACCAGTGTATCAACGCACTTCCCCAAGTAAATCCACTTCCAAAAGCGGCAAGTAAGACCGTATCATCTTGCTTTATTTTACTCTCAGCCCACGCTTCAGACATAGCGATTGGGATAGATGCGGCGGTAGTATTGCCATAACACATGATATTGTTATAGACTTGATCGTCACGCAAACCAAACTTCTTTTGTACAAATTGTGCAATGCGCAAATTTGCTTGATGCGGAATAAATAAATCTATGTCTCCTTTGTCTTTACCGTTTTTCTGTAACGCTTCTTGAATTACTTGACTAAATCGTACTACTGCATTTTTAAATACCAATTGTCCATTCATATATGGGTGATAGCGCATATCATCTTCATCATAATTAGCTACAATTTCAGGTATCCATCGCTTGGTACTTGGCCCGATAATGGCCAATTCCCGTGCATATTTCCCCTCGGAATACAAATGCGTTGATTGAATACCTTTGGTTGTATCTTCCTCACGTGTCAGTACGGCAGCTCCAGCACCATCACCGAAAATGACAGAAACAGTACGACCTCGGGTGGTAAAATCCATACCGCCAGAGTGATATTCAGACCCAACGAGCAATATATTTTTATACATACCCGTTTTGATAAACTGATCGGCAACTGAAAGACCATAAATAAAACCTGAGCATTGGTTTCTAATGTCAAGTGCAGGACAAGTCCCCATACCCATTAGGTCTTGTAATAGCACGCCAGAACCAGGAAAATATAAATCAGGACTAAGGGTGGCAAAAATTATGAGGTCAATATCATTTTTAGAAACGTCTGCTCTTTTAAGTGCCATCTCAGCGGCCTTAACGCCCATAGAGGCAGTACCCTCATTAGAATCTTTATTAATCATGCGACGTTCTTTTATTCCAGTTCGTTCGGTAATCCACGCATCGTCAGTATCCATAAGATTGGATAAATCGTCATTGGTGACTATTTTTTCTGGTAAATAATGTCCGAGGCCTACTATACGCGATTGATACATTTTTGATTAAATTTAGGGCAATTAACGAAATAATAGTGTTATAAAAAAAAGAGGGTGCAACAACCACGATGCACCCCCAAAGAACTTAACCAAAATAAACAAACCAATAAAAAGGTGAGTGTGTAATCAAAAGAATTTCATAGCATTTTCTCCGTGACAACAAAAGTTGATAATTACAAAACAAAGATAAAAACGTTTAACAAATAAACAAATTAATTAAACAAAAAAATATTATGCCATACTGTCACTCTTTTCATTTTGGTACTTTTTTTGGTAAATAGAATTAAAAATAAAATTATGTCATCAGGTAAAATTAATGTTGCAGTAGAAAATATTTTTCCATTAATAAAGAAATTCCTATACAGCGATCATGAAATCTTCTTGCGAGAACTGATATCAAATGCTACAGACGCTACTCTAAAACTTAAGCATTTAACCAATATTGGGGAAGCTAAAGTTGAATATGGAAACCCGAAAATAGAGATTAAAGTAGACAAAAAAAATAAAACATTACATGTCATTGACCAAGGGCTTGGTATGACATCTGATGAAGTAAATAAGTATATAAACGAAGTTGCTTTTTCAGGAGCTGAAGAATTTATTAACCAATATAAGGACAGTGCTAAAGACAGTGGTATTATAGGTCATTTTGGCCTTGGTTTTTATTCTGCCTTTATGGTAGCAGAAAAAGTTGAAATTATCACAAAATCACACACAGAAGCCCCAGCATGCTATTGGAGTTGTGATGGTTCACCAGAATATTCCTTAGTGAAACATGACAAAACAACACATGGTACTGAAATCATTTTACATATTGATAAGGATTCCGATGAATTTTTGGAAGAAACACGCATTAAAAGTTTATTAACCAAATACAATAAGTTTATGCCCATTCCAATTAAGTTTGGAACCAAAGAAGAAACGCAAGAGGAAGGAGAAGGAGAGGACAAAAAAGAAATTAAAAAAACTGTTGATAATATTATAAATAACCCAAATCCAGCTTGGACTAAAAAACCAAGCAATTTAAAAGACGAAGAATATAAGTCTTTCTACAGAGAGTTATATCCAATGCAATTTGAAGAGCCTCTTTTTCATATTCATTTAAATGTAGATTACCCTTTTAACTTGACAGGGATACTTTATTTTCCAAAATTAAATAATGACATCAACATACAAAAAGATCGTATTCAATTATATCAAAACCAGGTTTTTGTTACTGATAATGTTGAAGGGATAGTTCCGGAATTCTTAACAATGTTAAGGGGAATAATTGATTCACCAGATATTCCACTTAACGTTTCTAGAAGTTACTTACAATCAGACGGCGCTGTGAAAAAAATTAGTAATTATATTACCAAAAAAGTAGCAGATAAACTACAATCCATTTTTAAGAAAGATAGAAAAAATCTGGAGCAAAAATGGAATGATATTAAAGTTGTTATTGAATATGGTATGCTATCAGAGGATAAGTTTTTTGATAAAGCGAAAAAATTCAATCTTTTTCCAACTACAACGGGCAGCTATTTAACAATTGACGAATTAAAATTGCAAACAAAAGATGCACAAACAGATAAGGATGGAAAGCTAATTCAGCTTTATGCTGCGAATGTTGATGAGCAACACCCATATATTGAAGCAGCTAAGGTAAAAGGATATACGGTGTTATTACTTGATTCCCCAATAGTAGGTCATCTATTGCAAAAATTAGAGCAAGAGGATGATAAAATTGGTTTTGTTCGTGTCGACAGCGATCATATTGATAAACTTATTGCAAAAGATGAACCACAAATATGCAAACTTTCTGATGAGCAAAAGGAGGCACTTAAACCTATGATTGAAAACGTGGTTCCTAAAGAGCAATACACGGTTCAACTAGAAGTTATGAATAGTGAAGCAGCACCTTTTATGATTACGCAACCTGAGTTTATGCGTCGTATGAAAGAGATGCAGCAAACGGGTGGTGGCGGAATGTTTTCTGGTGGATTTCCCGATATGTATCAATTGGTGGTCAATGTTAATCACCCTCTGGTAAGTCAGATTTTAGAAACCAAGACCAAAAAGAAAAAAGAACGACTGATTAAGCAGTCACTAGATTTGGCACGTTTGTCTCAATCTTTACTTAAAGGTGAGGAACTTACGGCTTTCATTCAAAGGAGCTATGAAATGATAAAGTAAATCCGTTTTTATTAACAATTAAAATCCCTTACTTTTATAAAATAAGGGATTTTTTTATTTTGACTAAAACAACTTTCCATGTCCTTTTTTTCGAAATCAATTATTTCATTTTTGCGTGACCTACACATCCGTTATCTTAAAGATTGGTCTTGGTTTGATTCGCTTTATTTTTCAGTAATTACCCTCTCCACTATTAATACTGGCGATTTTTCGCCAAAAACAAATTTTAAGAAGATTTTTACCATCGATTATATTATAGTTGGCACTTCATTAATTTTAAGTTTTGAAAATCCATTGTTTTTTAGTTACAAAAAGCAGTACTTAAGATATAAACTTCAAACATAAAAAAATGCTTGATTTATTTGATTCTTTTATCCCACAACTTCCAGATGCAAAAATAAAATATTATCCCGATTTTATTAGAGCAAAAGAAGCTGATAAGCTTTTTAAATTATTGATTAATCAAACACCTTGGCGCAATGATCCGATAACGTTGTTTGGAAAAACTTACCCACAACCCCGTATGACATCATTGCATGGTCATACCACTGACGCCTATGGCTATTCTGGCATTGTAATGCAACCCAACCCCATGAGCAAACCCTTATTGTATATTGAGAAAAAACTCAAAGAATTTACAAATGAAAAATTCACCACAGTATTGTTAAATCTATATCGTGATGGCAATGATAGTAATGGCTGGCATGCAGATAATGAAAAAGAATTGGGCAAAAACCCAGTAATTGCTTCAATTAGTCTTGGGGCTTCAAGGTTTTTTCACCTAAAGCACAATACAAAAACATATCAAAAACTAAAAATAGAGCTCTCGCATGGGAGTTTGTTGCTAATGGAGGGTACCACACAACATTTCTGGAAACATCAAGTTGCAAAAACAGCAAAGATAGTAGCGCCACGTATTAATTTAACCTTTAGAAAGGTGCTTAAAGCGCATTAAGTTTGGTGATAAGTTCATTACCTTTTGCTTCCAAATCATTGATAATTGCGCGGTAGTGCATATATTTATTTTCAACACCCTTTTCATATATACGGCTGCTAAAGGCGTCAAAAGCATTAATGGCTTCATCAATTATTGCAGCTGTTTTTGACTTATCCATTTCAGGATTGACTTTTTCCATATCCACTGCCATTTCAATAATTTCTCCTAGCACATAGTTTATGTTTTTTTTAAGGTCGCGGATGTTTGCCATAATGTTAGTTTTAGTTGGGTCCCGAAAATTGGACAAAATTTCTTGGTGTTTCATATAGGGTTATAGACAAATCATGTTTGACTGTAATGTGAGGTCTCAATTTGTCCCAAATCACTACCGCCATATTTTCGGCGGTAGGTATGAGTGTTGCAAACTCAAGGACTTGTTCGTTTAGATTTTTATGGTCAAAGGCATCTTCAATATGTACTTTGATTAAATCTTTTAAAACTTTCATATCCATGACATACCCTGTTTCTGGGTCAATTTCACCTGTCACAGAAACAACAAGCTCATAATTATGTCCGTGATAATAAGGATTGCTACACTTATCGAAAATCTCTTCGTTTTTGGCATCACTCCAGTCTTTCCTATATAGACGATGGGCGGCATTAAAATGTGCTTTACGGCTTACAGTTACTTTATTCATTTTAATTTAATTTGTTCAAAGAACTGATCAAAGATAATAATAAACCAGACGGTATAATTTTCGGGGTGTTTTTGAATATTGTCCCGTACATCGTCGACATACATCCATTTCCAATTGGCAACCTCTTCTGGATTAATTTCTGGTGTCCCGTTGAAGTGTCCAATCATAATATGATCAAGCTCGTGCTCGGTTAGACCATTGTTTAAGGGAGCCTTGTAAATAAAAGAGGTTAACTCATGAAGTTCAGCAACAAAGCCCATTTCTTCTTGAAGTCGCCGCTTACCTGCCACAATATTGCTTTCGCCATTGCGCTGATGGCTACAACAAGTGTTGGTCCACAAGCCAGGTGAGTGGTATTTGTGAAGCGCACGTTGCTGTAGCATTAATTCACCTTCATCGTTTATTATAAAAACTGAAAAAGCACGATGTAGCACACCTTTTTCGTGGGCCTCCATCTTAGGCATCAAACCCAGAGGCTGATCATTGGTATTCACTAAAACAACCTGTTCTTCCATATAAATATTAAAAGTACAAAAAGATATAAGATAGACTGTAACAACAGTTCTTAAATGTTCTTATTACTTTAGCTTCAAATCAAATGCGCTACACAATCAACATGACTAGAAAAAATGCTATCCATACATGGCTCTTCATAAACATGATTGGAGCAATTCTTATTGGATGTGAGCAACCCACAAACCAACCGAAAAAATCAGGCACTGCACTGATTGTATTAGGAACAATTCAGGACGCAGGATCGCCGCATATTGGTTGTCGAAAATCTTGTTGTAAAGCACTATTTGACAAAGCAGACAGCAGCAGACTAGTAACAGCTCTTGGATTATTTGATGCTAATACAAATAAAAAATACCTGTTTGAGGCAAGTCCAAACATGCCCCAGCAACTAAAGAAATTAAAGGCATTTGCAATGCCAAGTGACAAGGAATTACCTGATGGGATTTTCTTGACCCATGCCCATATTGGACACTACGCAGGACTAATGTATTTGGGTAAAGAAGCAATAAACAGTAAAAATGTACCTGTTTATGCAATGCCAAAAATGCAGCATTTTCTATCCAATAATGGACCTTGGAATCAATTGGTAACCACTAAAAATATTGCATTGATACCTCTTGAACACAAGCAAACTGTTTTGCTATCAAAAGACTTAGAGATTACACCAATTGTGGTACCCCACCGGGATGAATACTCGGAAACTGTAGGCTTTCGAATCCAAGGACCAAATAGAAGCGTACTATTTATTCCAGATATAGACAAATGGGAAAATTGGGAAATTGACATCACTGATACCTTAAAAAATGTAGATTATGCATTTTTGGATGCTACTTTTTACAGTGGAAAAGAAGTGAATTTTAGGGATATTTCCGAAATACCACATCCATTTATTATCGAAACCATGGCACTTTTCAAACATCTACCAAAGCGCGAAAAGGAAAAGATATTCTTCATTCACCTCAACCACACAAATCCTGCCCTAGATCCCAATAGTGAAGCGAGCAGAACCATAGAAAAAAATGGATTTAAAATAGCGCACATCAATAAAGTTTTCGACTTGTAATTTTCCTGTTTACTAACTTTTTTTAGGGAAGCATCATAAACAATAATATGTTGCTCAACATAAATATTAAAAGTAAAAAATGTCGAGTTTAAGTGATAGTTTATTAAATGAGCGTATTTTTACTACATGAGTTTTTTGCAAGAAATCGCACGCAGACGCACCTTTGGAATCATTTCTCACCCAGATGCAGGTAAAACCACGCTTACTGAAAAGTTACTGCTGTTTGGTGGGGCCATTCAAAAAGCAGGTGCCGTCAAGTCAAACAAGATAAAAAAAGCTGCTACCAGTGACTTTATGGAAATTGAGCGCCAACGGGGTATTTCGGTTGCTACCTCCGTTTTGGCATTTATATATAAAAACAAAAAAATCAATATACTCGATACACCCGGCCACAAAGACTTTGCCGAGGACACCTACCGAACCCTCACCGCTGTGGATAGTGTTATAGTGGTAATCGATGTTGCTAAAGGAGTTGAAGCACAAACCCAAAAGCTAGTAGAAGTATGTCGGATGCGAAATATTCCAATTATAGTATTTATTAACAAATTAGACAGAGAAGGAAAAGATACTTTTGATCTACTGGATGATTTAGAGAAAAAACTAGGACTTATAACTGTACCGCTTAGTTTCCCTATAGGGATGGGTTATAATTTTCAAGGTATATACAACCTATGGAATGAAAACATTCGTCTATTTGAAAGCGAGCAAAAAACCACCATCAGTCAGCAGATCAATATTATAGAAAATATTGATGACCCAGCACTGGAAACGGCTATTGGCTCAAGTGCCAAAGAAATCCTAGCGGAAGAATTGGAATTGATCCGGGAGGTATACCCCAGCTTTAATCGTGCGGCATACTTAAACGGAGAACAACACCCAGTTTTTTTTGGATCAGCATTAAACAACTTTGGCGTGCAAGAGTTACTAGACTGCTTTGTTGATATCGCTCCTCCTCCGCTAGCAAAAGACAGTGAGGAACGTAATATAGCTCCCGACGAAAAAGATTTTTCAGGTTTTGTATTCAAGATTCACGCCAATATGGACCCAAAACACCGCGACCGCTTGGCCTTTGTCAAAATTGTTTCTGGAACCTTTGCCCGGAACGTTCCCTATTTGCATGTACGTCATAACAAAAAATTCAAATTTAGCAGTCCAAATGCATTTTTTGCCGACAAAAAAGAAATCGTGAACATATCTTATCCAGGGGATATAGTGGGACTGCATGACACAGGTAATTTTAAAATTGGAGATACACTTACATCGGGTGAAAAGATTCAATTTAAAGGGATTCCAAGTTTTTCTCCTGAGCACTTTAAGTATATCAATAATGCAGATCCCATGAAAGCCAAACAACTAAACAAAGGAATCGACCAGCTTATGGACGAGGGTGTTGCTCAATTATTTACTCTTGAACTCAATGGCCGTAAAGTTGTGGGTACTGTGGGTGCACTTCAATTCGATGTAATCCAATACCGACTTGAGCACGAATACGGTGCAAGCTGTACATATGAAAATCTCAACGTACATAAAGCTTGTTGGGTGGAAGTAAAAAAAGATGGTGAAATTGATTTCGCTGAATTTAAACAAACCAAATCCAAGTTTTTGGCCAAGGATAAACAAAGACAGCTGGTTTATTTAGCTGACTCAGCTTTTTCATTAGAGATTACACAAAGTAAATACCCTGGAGTAATATTTCACGCAACCTCAGAGTTTTAAAATATTACAATAATAAAACCCCTCCAGTTGGAGGGTTTTATTTGTTTAAGCTTCCCCAGTTGGGCCAAAATTAAGCGGTATGGGCGGTTGCTCATAATCTTTAATTTCTCCATTTGATCCTTCAAAGCGTTGGACGTTTTCGCCTAATGCTTTTAAAAAGCGTTTGGCATGCTGCGGAGTCAAAATAATACGCGAACGTACTTTAGCTTTTGGTGCACCAGGCATAATATTGATGAAATCTACAACAAACTCAGAAACAGAATGGTTAATAATCGCTAAGTTTGAATACGTCCCTTGGGCCATTTCTGGATCAAGTTCAATATTGATACTACCGTCTTTTTTTTTCTTATCGCTCATTAGACATCAGCACTTAAAGATTTTTCAGCTTTTAAAGCTTCATACTCATCGGTAAAGCCTACTATAATATCATTGTAAGCACGGTTACCTGTACCAGCTGGAATTTTATGTCCTACAATTACATTTTCTTTCAAACCTTCCAAGGTATCTACCTTACCAGCTACTGCAGCTTCGTTCAATACTTTGGTTGTTTCTTGGAATGATGCAGCTGAAATAAAAGACTTGGTCTGTAGGGACGCTCTTGTAATACCCTGAAGAATTGGAGTGGCTGTAGCATTTACAGCATCCCGTGCTTCCACTAGATTTTTATCTTCACGTTTGAGTAATGAATTCTCGTCACGTAGTTGACGTGCTGTGATTATTTGACCAGCTTTAAGGTTTTCAGAATCACCTACTGCTAGCACTACTTTCTGACCAAATAAAGCATCATTTTCAGCGATAAAGTCTGATTTGTGTACCAACTGATTTTCTAGAAAGGTTGTGTCACCAGAATCCTCAACACGTACCTTGCGCATCATCTGTCGAACAACTACTTCAAAGTGCTTGTCATTAATTTTCACACCTTGTAAACGATATACTTCTTGTACTTCGTTTACCAAATATTGTTGTACAGCAGCTGGACCTTTTATAGATAAGATATCGTTTGGTGTAATGGCACCGTCTGATAATGGCATACCTGCTTTTACAAAATCGTTCTCCTGAACCAAAATCTGGTTAGAAAGCTTCACAAGGTATTTCTTGATATGACCCATTCGAGATTCTACAATGATTTCTCGGTTACCACGTTTGATTTTGCCAAAAGTAACTACCCCATCAATTTCAGAAACTACTGCCGGATTGGATGGGTTACGTGCTTCGAAAAGCTCTGTAACTCTAGGAAGACCACCAGTAATATCTCCAGACTTTGCAGACTTACGTGGTATTTTTACTAGAATTTTACCTTTTTCAATCCTCTCGCCATCATCAACCATTATATGAGCACCTACTGGAAGGTTGTAAGACTGTAGCGTCTTGTCTTTATTGTCTTTGATCAATAAAGTTGGAATGACTTTTTTGTTTCTTGATTCAGATATCACCTTCTCTTGAAAGCCAGTTTGTTCGTCAATCTCAACTTGGAATGTAACACCTTGCTCAATGTTTTCGTATCCGATAACACCAGCAAACTCAGAGATTATAACCCCGTTGTATGGATCCCATTGGCAGATTACATCGTCGGTCTTGATTTTTTGTCCTTCTTTGACGAAAATAAATGAACCATAAGGAATGATGTTAGTACTCAACACAATTCCTGTATTCTTATCTACCAATTTGATTTCAGAAGTACGTGAAATAACAATCTTAACAGTGTTGCCATCATTGTCTTTACCATCAACGGTTTTGAGCTCCTCAATTTCAGCAATCCCATCAAAACGAGCTATTAATTTGTTTTCCTCAGAAATATTTCCTGCAATACCTCCAACATGAAATGTACGAAGTGTAAGTTGTGTGCCAGGCTCCCCAATAGATTGAGCAGCAATAACGCCAACAGACTCTCCTAACTGTACCATTTTTCCAGTAGCTAGGTTACGACCATAACATTTAGCACAAATACCTTTCTTAGCCTCACATGTTAACGGCGAACGCACTTCAACTTGTTCTAAAGGCGAATCTTCAATTGCTTTAGCATGCTCGTCTTCAATTCGCTCACCTGCACCAACCAAAACTTCCGCAGTTAATGGATGAATTACATCATTTAGAGAAACACGTCCAACAATACGATCAGCGAGAGATTCAACAATTTCCTCGTTTTTCTTCAGTGCTGATACAGATAGTCCACGAAGTGTGCCACAGTCTACAGAGTTTACGATGACGTCTTGAGCAACATCGTGTAAACGACGGGTTAGGTATCCAGCATCAGCTGTTTTCAAAGCTGTATCTGCTAGTCCCTTACGAGCACCGTGTGTTGATATAAAGTATTCCAAAATCGACAAACCTTCTTTAAAGTTTGAAAGAATCGGATTTTCAATAATCTCACCCCCGCCAGCATTTGATTTTTTTGGCTTAGCCATCAAACCACGCATTCCCGTCAACTGACGAATTTGTTCCTTGGAACCACGAGCACCAGAATCCAACATCATGTATACAGAATTGAACCCCTGTTGATCTTGGCTAATTCTCTTCATAGCGAGTTCAGTAAGCATAGCATTTGTAGAAGTCCAAATGTCAATTACCTGGTTGTAACGTTCATTATTTGTAATAAGCCCCATGTTGTAGTTAGCAATAATGCTGTCAACCTGGTCATTGGCTTTATCAATAAGTCCTGTCTTTTCCTTTGGAATGATAATATCTCCAAGACTAAATGACAATCCTCCTTTGAATGCAAAAGAGAAGCCCATGTCTTTAATCTTATCTAAGAAATCAGCTGTTTCTGGAACGCTAGTAACTTTCAAAATATCACCAATAATACCTCGAAGTGATTTTTTGGTCAATACTTGATTTATAAAACCTGCTTTTTCAGGAACATGTTGGTTAAATAAAATACGCCCAACGGTTGTATTTATAATTTGATATACTAGCTCGCCTTCAGCGTTAAAATCTTTGGCGCGGATTTTAACCATTGCATTAAGGTCTACTTTACGTTCATTAAAAGCAATATTTACTTCGTCTGGACTGTAAAATGTCAAACCTTCGCCTAGAACTTTGTTATCTTTAGTTGATTTTCTTTCTTTGGTCATATAGTACAACCCAAGTACCATGTCCTGTGACGGAACCGTAATAGGAGATCCATTTGCGGGGTTAAGGATATTATGAGACGCCAACATAAGTAATTGGGCTTCCAAAATAGCTTCTGGTCCAAGCGGTAAGTGAACTGCCATTTGATCCCCATCAAAATCAGCGTTAAATGCCGTACAAGCTAAAGGATGGAGTTGAATAGCTTTCCCTTCAATCAGCTTAGGCTGGAACGCCTGAATACCCAAACGGTGAAGTGTGGGTGCCCTATTCAATAAAACAGGGTGTCCTTTAAGCACATTTTCTAAGATATCCCATACCACGGGTTCACGTTTATCTATAATTTTCTTCGCTGACTTAACTGTTTTTACGATTCCACGCTCAATTAGCTTGCGAATGATAAACGGCTTGTAAAGTTCGGCTGCCATATTTTTCGGCAAGCCACACTCAAATAATTTCAGTTCAGGACCAACAACAATTACTGATCGTGCAGAGTAATCAACACGTTTTCCAAGTAAATTTTGACGGAAACGCCCTTGTTTACCTTTCAAAGAATCAGAAAGAGACTTCAGTGGACGGTTTGCATCTGTCTTAACCGCAGAAGATTTACGTGTATTATCAAATAGCGAATCTACAGATTCTTGTAACATTCGTTTTTCGTTACGTAAAATTACTTCTGGAGCTTTGATTTCTAATAAACGTTTCAAACGGTTATTACGAATAATCACCCGGCGGTATAAATCATTTAAGTCAGAAGTGGCAAAACGACCACCGTCAAGCGGCACCAATGGACGTAATTCTGGTGGTATTACTGGCACTACTTTCATGATCATCCATTCTGGGCGATTCTCACGTTGTTTGTTAGCATCTCGAAGGGCTTCTACAACTTGTAGACGCTTGAGCGCTTCGGTTTTACGCTGTTTAGAAGTTTCGTTATTTGCTTTATCGCGTAGCTGATATGAAAGCTCGTCTAAATCAATACGATTAAGAATATCAATCAAACATTCAGCACCCATTTTAGCGATGAACTTATTAGGATCACTGTCCTCTAGGTATTGGTTTTCTTGTGGAAGCTTTTCCATGATGTTCAGATACTCTTCTTCGGTAAGGAAATCCATTTTATGGATAGGCTCACCTTCTTCATTGGTAGCAATACCCGGTTGAATTACTACATAGCGTTCGTAATAAATAATCATGTCTAATTTTTTAGACGGAAGACCAAGTAAATATCCAATTTTGTTGGGAAGTGAACGGAAATACCATATGTGTGCAACTGGAACCACCAAGCTTATGTGACCTACACGGTCACGTCGAACTTTTTTCTCAGTAACCTCGACACCACATCGGTCACATACAATACCCTTGTAGCGAATACGCTTATACTTTCCACAAGCGCACTCAAAGTCCTTAACAGGACCAAATATACGCTCGCAAAACAGTCCATCACGTTCTGGTTTATGTGTACGATAATTAATGGTTTCAGGCTTTAGAACTTCACCTCTAGAGGCAGCCAAAATGGTTTCGGGCGATGAAAGCCCAATGGAGATTTTACTGAAATCTTTTTGTTGTTGTACTTCGTTTATACGTGCCAT
>MDSV01145527.1_pt1 | contig 13968 bp, 19 predicted proteins | sample 810851 | NCBI WGS metagenome assembly MDSV01 (sample SAMN05326640, study PRJNA326480) | marine metagenome | isolation source: seawater | place: Atlantic Ocean: North East | collected 2012 | reverse complement strand
GAGATTGACTTCTGCTTCTTCTTTTTCTTAACCGGAGTTAAGTCGTCTATAGTTCGAGGTTTATTCATATATAAAGATAAGAAAAATAGTTGAGACTACCAACTATTTCCATTGTTTATTTTTTACTATTTGTGCAATAATACCATAGATTGAAAGATCTTGAAATGTATCTTTTACAGATTCAGTCGTTACCTTTGCTTCTTTATTTAATAATACTAACTGCTTTAATCGTTGAATTTTATCGTTCATTCTGAACCATAATCCTGTGAGTGCTACCTTTTCTTCTTCTGGTGTATCTAGATTAGAACCTACTGATATGTTTCCTTTACCATAATCTAACATCTTACGAGCAAATAAATGAAATTGTTCTCTCGATATTCGTTCATATGCTTTGTGAATATCAGGATACCTGTCCTTTAATTCATCTATATCGTTTACATATTCTTTTTCTTTTGTTAGATCGCGTTCACCTATTTTCATTTTAATAACCTCTTTATTTCTTTTTCTGTTTTTCCATAACCACGTAATATATCAGATAATGTTTCTATACCATGACTGAAATGCCTATGCATATCAATACGCATTTTAGCTTCTTTGCGACTTATCTCATAATGTTTAGCAATTAAAGTTACTAACTCAGGATTATATTTTTCCATTTTTTTGCCTTTCACATATTTTGTAAAAAGTTTTTGTTTTGGTAAAATATCACTGAGCAGTTTATAGTGTATTTTTTTATCTAGTGAATAGTATTTCTGTACAAAATTTATTATTTCAGTAACATTTGGATTCATGCTCAACCACCTATTCACCATATAAGTATTATAGGCTTTCCAATCACCCTCTGTATAAGTGTTAGGATTTGCTTTTTTATATGTCAAATCACCTAGGATATTAAATATTGTTTTTGCTTTCATTATTTATTCTGCTTAACTATTTCTACTTCTAATATAATTGGCTCGTCAGGTATATAACATTTCATATCTTCAAATCTCGACATACCATTATTAAAATCATAATACCCTTCATAGTAGTTTGGCTTTCTGATATCTTTTATTGGAATATCATGTGTACATGTATGTTTGTTTTGTATAAATTCTATAACCCGTTCTCTATACCAATCTGTCTTATACATTGCATCATAACTAACTCGCTTATGTGGTGCATGCTTACCGAGATAAAAATAACCATCTTTCATTTTTTTATAACCAGGTGAGTCATTTGTATTATAAGGAGTATATCCATCAATATACTCTTGCTGTAAATACTTATGTATTTTACTAATTAGCATATAGTCAAGATCATTTTCAATAAATTCTGTTATACAATTATCAACCTTTTCTTTGGTACCTTTAACAACCATATCTTCACATACTGCAATAGTGTAAGGAGTTGTTACACTATTCAATAGTGATGCTGTTACCAGAGCCCAATCTTCAGTTAAATCATTATAGAAATGCAATTGATTAGGATTTACATATTTAGTATAGATATTATACACAGTATCTAAATTTATACTAGAATTATAATTGATATAGAAATTACTATCTGAAAATATATTAGTAAATGATTCTACACTTTTTTCTAATACTTCTAAACGTTCCGGTTTAGTACAAATAAAATTTTGAACTATACTAATCATTTTTTACTAAAATAATTTAACCAATGATCTGTCATCTCTTCCATCATTTCTTTGAATGTGTATGTTGGCTTCCATCCTAACTCAGTTCTAATTTTAGTTGAATCACCTCTTAAATATGGCAACTCTTCTGGTCTTAAGAATTTAGGATTTTGAGTAACATATTCTTTATAGTCTAATCCTAAATGATTAAATACTAACTCACACATTTCTCTAACTGAATGTGTTTCCATAGTAGATACTACCCAGTCACCTGGCTCATCATGTTGCATCATTAGGTGCATAGCTCTAACATAATCATATGAATGTCCCCAATCTCTATATGAATCCATATTACCTAATTCAAGCTTATCTTGTAATCCTAGTTTGATCTTTGCAGCTGCTTTTGCTACTTTATTTGTAACAAAATTACTACCTCTCCTTGGTGATTCATGATTAAATAATATACCGTTAGTTGCATGTAATTTATAAGCTCTTCTATAATTTCGTACTATATTATAACCGAAAACTTTTGAACAACCGTAAGGTGATACTGGATTCATAACTGTAGTTTCTCTTTGAAAGTTATCATCTTCAACTGATAATCCAAACATCTCTGAACTACTTGCTTGGTAAAATTTAGACTCTGGACAGCTTCTTCTATAAGCTTCTAATATATTAAGTACACCTAATGCATTACTTTGAACTGTAAATTGCGGTATATCAAAACTAATTCTTACATGAGACTGTGCTGCTATATTATATATTTCATCTGGTTGAATTTTATCTAGTAATCTTTCTAAACCTCCCTGATCTAACAAATCGCCATAATATGTATGTATTTTATCTTCTACGCTTGCTAATCTAAGATCTTGATTTTCTGGTGTTGAGTTTCTTCTAACAATTCCATGAACTTCATATCCTAATTCTACTAAATATTCTGCAAGATAACTTCCATCTTGTCCTGATATTCCTGTAATAAATGCTTTCTTATTCGCCATAACTTTTCCTCTTTATTTTAATATAATATACGAAACTTAATTAAGACAATCAACTTATATAAAAGTTTTATCTAATTGTTGACCTTCATAAGGTCCTGTTTTATATTCATAAACAATAGTATCTTCTTCTAGTATCTCATATGTATGACCACCATATAAAGTAAAACTTGCATCTCCTGGATATAGTATAGGTTCAGCAATTAGTGTATCATCTATATCATAAAACTTACATTTGACTTTTCCTTTTATTACTACCCAAGATTCTTGTGCAATTTGTTCTGGATAGTGTCTATCTTTTGTTATATGTTTATGTGGTGGAAAGGTTTTATCTTTTGGCATCTTTAGAGTTGCACATTGAATAAAATTATCCTCAGGTATGATATCGTCACGACCTGTGATATCTGATAACCTATTTACTACATGTAATAATTTTTCTGGTTCTACTTTTGAATATATCTTTTCCATGTTTCTACCTCGTCTGTAAGTAAGGATCTACTCCTTCGTTTTTATTAAATACGTCCATTTTTGAAACATCTGGCCAATCAGACACTGTCCATTGTCTTGGTGTAGCTTCTATAGCTGCTGGTAGTTTGTCTAAACCGTTTTGAGCTGTTTCTGGTGTCATATAGTAGTGATAACCTATAGAGCTAATATTTTGATCTCTCCAAGGTATGTCAGGATGTCTACCATCATATGTTAATTTTTTAAGTTCTATAGCAGCTTCTTTATTATCAGTTAAAATCATTCCACCTCTTCCTAAACTTAAATGCTTTTGAAATTGAAAACTTAAACACATAAAAGTTCCTGGAATATAGCTATCTTTTTTCCATAAAACTGCTGCATCAATTATTGGTGTAAAACCAGGATATTTTGTAAGATAGTAATAATCTTTCCAATTTTCATCTTTCCATTCTAGACCTATTCCTAATTTATTAGCTAAAAACGGAATTGAAATATATGTTCGTCTTGGTACTTCTATATAACTAAAGTTTTCATACCTTAAACAAAGTTCAACTCCGTGTGTACAGCAATCAACAGCTACTGCATAAGTTGATCCAAAAAATTCTGCAATCTTATTTTCAAATTCCTTTACTACCTGAAAGCTCATAAATAATCTCCTTACTGCTTGTATATAACTGCTTCTCCGACATCAAATTGATCTGTAGGTAACTCTAATCCATATTTAGTAAATGTATCAACACTATTCTGTGTTAGCATTCCTCTACTTGTCGGTTCAGCCATAATTACTGCATTTTGATCTAATATGTACCACTTACCTTCAGTTATCATATTCCAAAAATGCTGTGATTTCTCTTCCTTTTGCATATGATCCATCTGTTTTGGAAACTCAGGTTCGTCTAGGCAGTCAAACATTCGTCGTATTACTTTTGCTCTACAAAACTGATGTTGCCATTGATATGTTATTTTATTCTTCCTTACAAATGTATAGTCATTATGTTTAATAAAATCATTTGCATCAAATGTTCTATGAGCTCTATCGTATTGACCATTATAGAACATAACTGAATATATTGATGGATCAGCTGCATTAACAGCAAAATCATAAGTTGCATTAGCTGCTTCTTCATCGATATCAACAAGGTAACTATCATCAGTACACCAATATACCCACTCGTCATCATTTCCAACTGCATCTAATAAATTATTTATAGTAGGTTTGAACTCTACAGGTGTTTGAATAAATTCGACTTTATCACCCCATTTTTCTTTTATATAAGTTGGGAAAATATCATTCCATGGAATTAAGAATGTTAATTGATTAGATGACCAAAGTGATTGATATGTCTCTAACATAAGATCTGTTATGCGGTGATATTTGTCACACGTTAAAACTATTGCTTTCATTATAACCCTTTTTGTTTTAGTTCTTGAAATAACTCTTCCATATATCGATAATCGATATCAATATTTGTATGCGTATTTACTACATCAATAAATTCATCTGCATGATCAAATTTATCCCGTACTGCTTGAATATGTCTAGTCTTATGTGGTTGCCAAACCCACTCTAAAAAACGTAAAACTAAATCATCTACTTCAGATGGAAACCATATATTGATACCTTCTTGCTCAAATGCTGTTGGTGTCAAAATTTCTTTCTGTATTTTTCTATCAAATATACTATTAAAATATTTATCACTTACTATAATTTCTGTAGTTGTATGATTAAATTTTACTTGGTAAGGAAATTGATCTAATAGATCAAATCTAAAATCTAATTTGTTAAATCCTGGAGGTGTTATATCAATATGCATCCTCACATTTTTATCTTTTGTCTTTATATCACAATCACTATGTGCTTTAGAAATTCTAGAATGTATATCATGAAATAACTTATTTTTATCTTTACATAAGATATCTAAATCATCATAAGTATAATAATTTGGAAAATAATCGTGACCTTTTAATATTACATAATCATCTAAATGTTCTAATGCTTTTGCAATATCTACAATATTTGAAAACCCTTCATGCTTAAAATTATGATCTTGTATATTAACTTGTATATTTTGTTCACCTAATTTTTTAAGAGATGCCAGTCTATGATCACCATCTAATGATTCATACCTATTACCAACTCGTTTTACTGAAACATATTCTTTATCAAAAGGTGGTTGTAAATATCTAAATGTAGGAAAAAATTCTAGATATTCGTCTGCATTCATATAGTGATTTTTAGCACGTCCAAAATTATGCATACGATCATAATACACATCATATTCTTTTCTATTACCACAAAGTAATTTATAGTGTGGTGTATTTTCTATCTTGTATGGATTTATTACTTGATTTTCATCAAATAATCTAATTCTAATATCATCTATATTAACAGTTTCTATCACTTAACACACTCCACATTTAAGCTAATTAGTATACCATTTTCTTTATCCATATGTGGAATATATGCTTGTGAATGATCATCATATTGTGAATGCTCAGTCTGTCTCCAATCCCATCGCGCTATATCACTATAACCAGCTTGTAGTAAAACATTATTTAACGAATTCCAATCATATGCTGTTTTATGGTATATAGTTTGACCATCCATTTCCATTCTACCATATAATGGTCCTAAAAAAGAGTCTAGAACATAATGTCCTTCAGAATATAATTTAGACATTACTTCGAAGTTAGGTACAGCTAATCTTAACTTACCACCTGATTTTAATTTAGCTTTCCATAATTCGAGGACTGATACTATCTCCTCTCTATCAAAATACTCAATAACGTGACTAGCGTAGATTAAATCAACTGAATTATCTTCAAAAGGTAGATTAAATATATCTTTTGAATTCAAGTGTTCGTAATCTCCACCATCTACATGATGCCAATCTTTACCGAAATCTCTCCAGCCACAACCTAAATTTACTTTGACTGTACTCATTATTGAGGGCCTGCTTTTGGTATAAATTGTTCGTTTACATGTCCACAATCATTACACGCAAATACTTGAATAGGTATAAGTGATTCTTCACCGCTAGGTGACATTACAGCTGATAATTTTTTGAACATCATTAATTGTGTAAAATATTTATGACCACAATTTTCACATACTAAATCTTCTGTATCGTTCATATTAACTTTTACTTGCATTTGATTTGTATCTAATCCAGGGTTACTTCGCGTTGGACCATTACCACCTTTTACTACCTTCATATTATTCTCCTTATTTAGCTTTATACTTTATACCGTCAGCAATCATTTTTTTAGCTTCTACTTCTGCTTCCATTACACTTTTGAAACTTCCTGTTAACACATGCTTGCCGTGATACACAAATACTTCAGTACTACCAGGTGTTTTTACCATCTCACCTTTGAAATTTTTCTTCCATTGACCTAACGTCATTTTCTGTCTTATGTCTAGATACCCGACTTGCTTGATATAGTTTCCGTATTTTGTTTTGTTTTTATTTTTTGACATTATTTCATCCTCTCATTTTGAATTTTTTCAAAAACTGTTAGCAACTTACTGAACATCGCCATTATATTTATTTCTTTATCTACTACAAAAGCATCTTGATACTGTGCTTCAGCTATAATAGTTATACAATTTGCAGTATATTTATCAGCATACTCATCTACGTTATCATATAAAAATCTAAATAAATCTTCAAACGTTTTTTGCTGACTATCTGCTATTATAGCTCTAATAATTTTGAACCGCTCTAGATCCCAAGCTGTACCTAGATTGTTTTCTAATGATAGTTTACGAAGCTCTTCAAGAATTCTATCCATATAACCAACTGATAACATTGAACCGTCATCAACTATAAGTTTATTATTTAATATCTGACGTTGTAAAGCATTTAAGGCTCGTCGTATATCAGGGTAAGTTGTATCGACTAAATTTTTAATAGCTTGCATTTCTTCAGGTGTATTTAACTGAATACCTTCTTCAACTATAATTGAAGCTAATTTTTTAGCTACATCTATTTTTGATGGAGGAGTTATTGAGTACACTTGACATCTTGACTGTATCGGGTCTATGATTTTTTCAACATAATTACAAGTTAAAATAAATCTTGTATGTTTAGAAAAAGTTTCCATTACATTACGTAATGCTGCTTGAGCATTAGGAGTCATATAATCAGCTTCGTCTAGTATAACTACCTTAAGAGCTGAAAATCCTATACTACTCGAAAAATCTCTAATTTTATTACGAACAGTATCAACATTATTTTCATCTGATGCATTTATGTAGATATGATCACACTCAATGTTACTAGTAATAATTTTAGCAAGAGTAGTTTTACCTGTTCCTGCTCTTCCATATAATAGAAGGTGAGGAATATCCCCTCCTTCTAAATATGCTTTCACTTTATTTACTAGTGCATCATTACCTATATAATCTTCTAGATTAGTAGGTCTATACTTTTCAACCCAAAGTGTATGTTCTTTATTCATAAGTTAAATATAAGAAAATTATTTCGATTCTTCAACTTTTTTAGGTAAAAGTTGTTGTAAGGTACCAATCTTACCATCAGCATCTGTTATGTCTGTTAATAACTTTTCACATTCAGCTACAACGTCTGGGTGCTCTCCGATACCTGCAGCATTATTTAAGTAATTTGTTAGATTAGCGATTGCTTTTAATTTGTCAGCATTAAACTTCGCTGCTAGTGCGTTTATAATTTCAGTTTGCATAATTTCTCTCTTACATCATTGGCATTTGACCAGGGCCAACTACCGTTTTATTGTCTTCTTTAATATTTGTTAATACACATTCAGTAGTTAATATTGTACCAGCTACTGAAGCTGCTTTTTGAATAGCAGTTGTTGTAACTTTACAAGGATCTATAATTCCTGCTTCCATCATATCTACTACTTTTTCATTTCTAGCGTCAAAGCCAATATTTTTATTACCTGCTTTGTGAGCTTTTCTAGTATTTTTAATTTCAGCTTTGATATCATTCCATATAACGTCTGCTGTTAATCCTGCGTTTTCCATAATAGCTCTAAAAGGAGCTTCGCATGCATATCTAATAATTTCAATACCAGCTTCTTGCTCTGAATTCTCTCCAACAGCATCAAGTTTATTTACTGCTTGCATTAGCGCAACACCACCTCCAGGAATAATTCCTTCATCGATAGCTGCTCTAGTTGCATTAAGTGCATCTTCAACTCTATCTTTCTTTTCCTTCATTTCAATTTCAGATTCTGCACCAATTTTTAGGATAGCAACACCACCAGATAATTTAGCTAATCTTTTTTGAACTTTTTCACGTTCCCAAGCTGATTGAGCATTATCTAACGCAGCTTTAATTTCTTCTCCACGTTTAGCAATATTATCAGTATCACCATATCCATCAATAATCGTGGTAGTATTATTATTTATTTTAACTTTCTTACAGGTACCAAACCATGTTGCATCAATAGTATCTAACTTCATACCTTTATCTGGAGATACTAACTGACCGCCTGTTAAAATAGATAAGTCTTGTAACAATGCAGTTCTTTCCTCACCAAACGAAGGAGCCTTTACTGCTGCTACTGATAGAGTACCACGTACTTTATTTACAACTAATCCAGCTAATGCTTCTCCATCTATATCTTCAGCAATAATTAATAACGGCTTACCAGCTGCAATAGCATATTCTAATACTTTAACAATATCTTTTAAGTTTGATACTTTCTTATCATAACAAAGAATAAGTGGCTCATCTAATTCAACTGACATATCATTATTATTAGTAATAAAGTATGGTGATAGATATCCTCTATCAAATTGCATACCTTCTACAATATCTAATATCGTTTCTGCTGTAGCTGATTCATCAACCGTTACTACACCTTCTCTACCTACTGCTTCCATTGCGTCTGCAATAATTGATCCAACTGTTTCATCGTTATTAGCAGATATAGTCGCTACTTGTCGAATAGGCTCTTCACCTTTTACATCTTTACTCATAGTTTTAAGATTAGAAACTACAGAAGAAACTGCTTTATCAATTCCTCTCTTTAACTCGATAGGATTCCCACCAGAAGATACTCTTTTGAAGCCTTCAGTAATAATTGCTTGTGCTAATACTGTTGCTGTAGTTGTTCCATCTCCTGCTACATCATTCGCTTTATCAGCTACTTCTTTTATCATTTGAGCACCAGCGTTCTCAACTGCATCCTCTAATTCTATTTCTTTTGCTACAGTCACACCATCTTTTGTCGATACAGGTGCACCATACTCTTTTTCAATAACTACATTACGTCCACAAGGGCCTAGTGTTACTTTTACTGCGTTTGCTAATTTATCTACACCATCTTTCATTTTAGAACGTGCATCTGAATTAAAATCTAAATTTTTAGCCATCTTGTTTTTCTCCTTTTTCAATAATCATTAGTATTTCTCCTTCACGAACTGTCCAAAAGTCTTGTCCGTTCACTTCAACCTTTCTCGCTAAATTTTTAGGATATGCGATAATATCACCTACTTCCGTCTGCATGGGCATTCTCCCACCATTTAACGGATTGTGTCTACCTGGCCCGACGTGTAAAACTTTACCTCTATCAGATGCTTCCGTTGAAGTATCCGGAAGTATAACACCCCCTGAAGTAAGTTTTTCCGGTTCCAAGGCTTCTAAAATAATGTTGTCTTCAATTGCAATCATTTGATTTCCTCTTTTGTTAATTAAACGTTTGTTTGTACTAAATAATATTTTGATGTGTAGTCGGCATTACTAAATGTTAATATTGCTAACCCTCCAGCACACACCTCCATCTTACCTTCAGTGTGATCACGATTTGCTGCTAGAATTTCTTTTAAGTAATTTGCGTTAAATGAAATAGCAGACATTTTCTCGCTTATTTCGGTTTTAACATTTATATTAATCTTATTTGTGTTTGTATCAGACTCACCTAAGATAATTTGAGTAATAGTATTAGAGACAACTGTAAAATTATCACTATCACTTAAAGCATTTTTTGCTCTAACAAATTTAGTGATAAAATCATTATCAATCTTAATAACTACTGTTGTGTCTGGTATTTGTTTTAATTTAGGAGCTTTAGGTATGATATCTAAATCAGCTAACATATAATTTAATGAAACTTCACTGTCTGTCATATGCACAGCGATAGCTCTATCTTCAACCTTTTTTAGATTGATATCAACATTACTACCTAATACAGATACCATTTTTTGTAATTGAGTAGTATTATATATACCAACTTCACAAGCATCTAAATCGAAATTATTAAGTGTTACTTTACCTAACAACGTTCTGTCTTCAGATACGAAGTTTGTTGCGAGTGCATTATTTTTAATAACCCACGGCACTGATTCAATACTATTTCCTAGAGAATATTTTTCTATAAAACCTGTTAATTTTTGTTTGTCCATTCTATAACCTTTTATTTAATATAAATATACGAAAATTATCTTAAAACTCAAAGAATTTATTAATAAGTTTTGCATTTTTTTGAGGCAATCCACCCCACTTTAGAGCACCGTAAAATGCTTCTAGTTTATTTTGTAATTCACTCTTAAATATCTTTTCATAATTAACGTATTGTTCAACAAATTGTATAATTTGCTTTGGATCATCGTACCCTTTAAGTGCACATGATTCTATACCATACGGATTATTTTTAAGATATACCCATTTAATTTTGTCACCACTTCTAATTTTACCTTTATGCTGTTTATTGAAATATGTAATTAGATCATTATAACTTATCGATGCTTTTACATGAGCAGGTATACCCTTCATACTATTAGTAAACGGCTTATTATCAATAAAATTTTGAGTATATTTTTCTATATTTTTAACACCAGTTGATTTTGCAATATCAATGAGTGGTCTATTTTTAATAGAATCACGAAATTCTAGAATTTTATCATCTAGCTGTTCTCGCGTCTCACCTTCTAGAATTGCTCGTAATACCTTTCCTAAAAACGTTCTAAATGCAGCTGGATAATTTGATCTAACAACATCTATGCCCTTTACGTCTAACTTATTTACAGGATTACCTTCTTGATTTATTACCCATTGAGCATACCTCTTTTTAGCTATCCATATACCAGCTCTTGATATTAATTCTTGCTTAATATCAAACCTGTGCTCATTTACATTATGAATACGTTCAGCATAAAGATCATACATCTTATTGATATATATTTGTACCTCATCAGCTACAGGTAATATAGCTTTTGCCATTGCATCATTATCATTCATATCAATTTCAGGATGACGTTTTTCAATAATAGGTTTAGCTGAAAAGAATACAGAATCAGTATCTGTATAAATACAATAATCTTTATCTTTAGTACCTAACTCATCATTATAGAATTTACTACCAAAATCACCAGTAGATTTAATTAACTGTTGACCTGTTGTAGTTACAGCTTCTGCATTATCTAAATCAAAAAATCTGAATGTTTGAGCTCCTAGTACACCATACATAGAGTTAAGTAGAATTTTAGTTGTGTATTGCATTTGATCAAAATACTTAACTTTTGCTTCATCACCTTCTTTCTCAAACTTTTTTCTTAAATTTTTATATTCAACTCTCTCACTAAACCATCTATCAAGAATAGAAGGTATTAGACCAGCTTTATCAGTCTTATACAGCACACCATTTGATGATATAGCATATTTAGTAGTTTTCAAATAATCTAATAACTCATTAGTTTGTAGATGTAGTTGTTCTTTTTTAGTTTCAACTGTCCACGATCTATCAGTTTGCTTACGGAAATCGTCTAGATCAAAATCAGTTAATTTACCTATTTTAGTTTCAGGACTTATATTTAACGTCATAATAATAGATGGATATAGAGATGTTAAATCTAGATCATATATCCAATCATATCTACCAGGATTAGGTACCTTAACGAATGCACCAGAAAACTTACCTTCTTTTACGATACCTCGAGTAATATTTTTTGTAACTATACCTAGCCGATGCGTATGTGTTAATATAGCACCTTCAAGATAAGCAGATGTAATATGAATCTTCTGATACGGTATATGACCTTTATGGCATATTGCTTTTGCAAGATCTATGAATTTAAGCTTTTCATCTAACCTCTTAACTATCTCAACATCGTTCAAGTTGTATTCGATATATTTATTTATATCTGAAGCGAATAAATCATCAAGATTACCTTCGTACTCAACCTTTCCTAAGTCAACTTCGTGTTTACCAATAGCGTCTAATCGATAGGAAGGTCTCTCCCCCATTGTAAACTTTTTATATAGTAACATGTAATCCAACAATGCGACACCTTCTATGAACCATTTATCAATCATCTCTCTGTAGTTGATCTGTCCAACCGGGCTTAATCTATTTGCTTCCCCATCACCTAATACTCGTTTCATACGACATACTAGATATGGTATATCGAACATTTCAATATTCCATCCAGTCAGTATATGAGGTGCTAATTCTTCATATTGTTCTAAAAAGCAATGTAATAGTTCAGCTTCACTTTGACAAGATATAACAGTTTTATTATCTTCTATAGAAGTTTTAACTTTACCCTCTTCATCTAATACTAAAACTCCGTATTGGTTTGTTAGCTTTTCATGCCACGCGATAGCAGTAATTTTATTTATAGGATTTTTCCAGTCAGGAAATCCTTGTAGTATCTCAGTCTCAATATCAAAATTTAGTTCTCTATGACCTGTAGATGGTTCATCACTGTCACCGTACTTATCGATTAAAACTCTAGTTTCAATAGGTACATCTGTTTCATAGAATAAATGTTGTTTACTAGGATCTCTTGCATCTTCACGAATCTGTCTATTTAATTTAATTTTACGGACAGACTTACCGTCAATCGCTTTTTTAAGACCTCTTGGATCTTTAGTATATCCATATGAAAATTGACGTAAAGGTAATTGAATATACCCTTCCTGATCATCCCATAGATGTACTCTTTGATTAAATTTATCTACGTAAATATTTTGATACATACTATACTAATTCTTCTACAATACCTACTACCTCGCTTAAAACTAGTGCGAGTGCTGCTGTCGTAAGATTGAAAGGAATCAAAATATAACCTATAATTCTTATTCCTGATTTAATAAAGCTTACTGTTTGATGTAATTTTGGATCTGGATGTTTCATTATTTTCGTTGTTTATCGTTTTGAAATTGACCGTCATATAATTCACCTTCGTTATTTTCATGAAAGTACATTTGTGCTATCCTAGCATTTCTTTCAATAAAAATACGTTCAGTAACAATCATGACTGTACCTATATTATTAGTTCTAAAACCTGGATCAAATATTGAGCTAGCAATAATTGCACCATTTCTTAATAATGATGATCTTTGACGTACCATTGCAGTTCTATTAGCTGCTATATCACATCCTTCATTACACATTACATCATATGTACCTGGATCTATCCACCAACCATTATCAGATTCATTAAAGCTAACTTCATCTAATTTATTTACAATTGTTTTATCTTTTAATACTTTACCACCACCTTTTAATTTGCTGATAGATTTTATACTTAAATCGTATCCAACTTGAGCTGGTTTACCTTGCGCATTATCTAATATGATAAGGCCTTCTTCTAAAATTTCTTTTGCGTTTAACATTTATACCCCTTACAAAATTCATAAAATTCTGCTCTTGCTGAATCTTCATTCAGGAAAGAACCACTTAACTTACTTGTTTTCATACTTGCACCTGAGTGTTTGACCCCTCTACAAGATACACAATTATGTGTTGCTTCTACCATAACAGCTACGCCAAGATTACCTTCACATATTTTATCTACTGCGTTATGAATAGCTACTGTTAATTGTTCTTGTATAGCACCTCTTCTACCGAAATGCTCTACAATTCTATTTAATTTACTTAACCCAACTACTGTACCGT
>MDSV01103188.1_pt1 | contig 13968 bp, 8 predicted proteins | sample 810851 | NCBI WGS metagenome assembly MDSV01 (sample SAMN05326640, study PRJNA326480) | marine metagenome | isolation source: seawater | place: Atlantic Ocean: North East | collected 2012 | reverse complement strand
GACCGCGGAACGTGGCGTGGAAGCCCTTGAGCACCTCCATCCGCGCCGGCGTCGCGCCCTGGCGCCGATCGGGCTGGAAGGCAGAAGAGAGTTTTTCGCCCGGCGAAGTTCTCGAGCAGTCGAGACATGTCGGTCCATCAAATTTGCCCGTCGTCGTTGTGCGTCGACGACGGCGTTCCCAACACGCGCGGCGGCGGTGCTGGCGCGAAAGCAAGAGTCGCGGGCACCGAGATGGACGACCGGCTCGCGCAGATTCGGCGCGATGTTGTCGGCGCGGACGCGTCGTTCGACGGCCCCTTCGGCCGGAAGGCAATGCTCTACGCGGACTGGACCGCCTCCGGGCGCGCCCTCGTCTCCGTCGAGGACTACGTGCGCGATGAGGTCCTGCCGCTGTACGCCAACACGCACACCACCACGAGCACGTGCGGCCTGCAGTCCACGTGCTTCCGCCAGGAGGCACGCCAGCTGATCGCGCAGGCGTGTAACGCGCGCGTCGGGTACTCGGACAAGCACGCCGACGTGGTCGTGTTCGCGGGAAGCGGCTCGACCGCGGCCATCAACAAGCTGTGCCTCGTCCTCGGCATGCACCTGCCGCCGGCGCCGGGCGCGCCGCCCGAGGCGCAGGCGGTGGTCTTGGTGGGCCCGCACGAGCACCACTCCAACCTGCTGCCCTGGCGCGAGTCCTCGGCGCTGGTCGTGCAGATCGGCGAGGACCCGGCGACGGGCTCCATCGACCTCCGCGCGTTGCGGCGCGCGCTGGAGAGGTACCGCGGGCACCGCCTGGTGGCGGGCTCCTTCTCCGCCGCCTCTAACGTCACGGGCGCGCTGGCGGACGTCGACGCCGTCACGGAAACGCTGCACTCTTTCGGCGCGCTGGCGTTCTGGGACTACGCCGCGGCGGCGCCGTACGTGCCCGTGGACATGAACCCCGTGCGCTTCAAGGAGGACGGATCCGTGAACCCGAACGTGTACAAAGACGCTGTTTTCCTTAGCCCGCACAAGCTGCCCGGCGGCCCGGGCGCGCCGGGCGTGCTCGTCGCCAAGCGCGCGCTGTTCGCGAACGAGGCGCCTTCCGAGCCGGGCGGCGGCACGGTGTTCTTCGTGACGGACGCGGACCAGCGCTACCTGAGCTCCAGGCACGAGCGCGAGGAGGGCGGCACGCAGGACATCGTGGGCAGCATCCGCGCCGGTTTGGCGTTCCAGACCAAGGCGCGCGTCGGCGCGGCGACGGTTCGAGACGCGGAGCGACGGCTGCGCGAGGCGGTGTACGCCTCTTTGACCGCGAACGCGAACATCGCCGTGCTCGGGTTGGGCGCCGATTCTCGCGACGAAACGAACCCCGCGATCGATCGGCTGCCCATCGCGTCGTTTCTGATCCGCGCGCCCGCGGACGCGCAAGGGAAGAGCAGGTTCCTGCACCACAGCTTCGTGTGCGCGGTGCTGAACGACGTCTTCGGCGTGCAAGCGCGCGGCGGCTGCGCGTGCGCAGGACCGTACGCGCTGCGCCTGCTCGGGTTAGACCCCGCGGGGGCGGCGGCGCTGGAGACCTTGTTGCTGGACCAATCGGAGGTGATGCGGCCGGGGTTCGCGCGCCTGAGCCTGCCGTACTTCGCGTCGCCCGCGGAGACGGAGTACGCGCTGGCGGCGGTGCACGCGGTGGCGGACCACGGCTGGCGCCTCCTGACGCTGTACCGCCTGGACGCGAAAACCGGAGAGTGGAGGCACAAGTCGCGCGCGCGGTCGTTCCCAGAACGCAAGTGGCTCGCGCACATGCGCGCATGGGACGACGCCGCGAACGACGACGCCGCGACGGACGCGTCGAGCCGTCTCTCGAGGGAGCCTCTGGATGCGACGCGCGAAGCCGCGCGCGAGGCGCGCTTGAAGACGCAGCTGGCCGAGGGCCTGGCGATTCTCGAGCGGTGCGGCCAGCCCGCCGGCGCGGACAAAGGCGCGCGCGGCCGGCTCCGCGTCCCCGCGATGCACGCGCTCGAGATGAGCGGCGAGCAGGAGATGCTCACGAGCGGCACCAGGGACGAGGAGGAGCCGGAGTCGGCGCGCCTCTCGTACGACGAGAGCGAGTCTCGCGCGACGGAGGGGGAGACGGCGAACGATGACGACGCTTCCGCGAAATCCGTCTCGCGAAAGAATCTGTCGAACATCGACGCAAAAACCGCCGACGCGCTGCGATGGTTCGCGTTCCCCTCGGAGGGCGCGGCGCTGCTGCGCGAGGCGTTGCCGCTGTCGAAGCCCAGGGAAGCGCCGGGCGTGGGCTCGTACCTGCCCCTCTCCGTGGTCCCGGAGCACGGCCGCGTCGCGGGCGTGATCCGGCCGGTCGGCTACGACGACGCGCGCGGCGCGGCGCGCGCCGGCGCCGGCGCGTGGCCCCGGGGGCTGGAGCGCGTCGCCGGAACGAACGGCGACGCCGTCGACGGCGACGCCGTCGACGGCGACGCGGGCGCCGTCTCGTGCGACGTCTCGTTCCGCGCGGTGTCCTCCAAGTACCCGCTGCGCGTCACCGCCGCCTCCGGCGGCGTCAACGCGCTGGGCGGGCTGGCGGTCGCGCGGCGCGGCGAGGCGCCCGCGCCGGCGGCGGTTTCGGCGGAGAGCGGCGCGACGGAAAAGGGACGCCCTCCCGGCGCGGAGGACGACGAGACGAAAGAAAAGGCCGCGGACACAGAGACGACGACCGTCCGGGCCGATCGACCGACCACGCCCGACCGTCCGGCGCTCGACGCCCTGGACGTATCGCGAAACGCCTCTTCGCCCGACGAAACAGACGCGCCCCGCGATTCCGCGTCGGCGCCGGAGCCGGCGGAGCCGGCGGGGCGGACGCGGTTCGCGACGCCGCCCGCGAAGCTGATGCGCTCGGTGGCGAAGGCTGTCTCCGAGTGGCAGATGATCGTGCCCGGCGACCGCGTGATGCTCGGTCTGTCCGGCGGGAAGGACTCGCTGGCCATGCTGCACGTCCTGAAGGCGCTGCAGCGCCGGTACCCGCCCGGCACGTTCGCGCTGGCGTGCTGCACGATCGACCCCGGGACGGAGGCGTTCAACCCGCGGCCCCTGATTGCGTACTGCGCGTCGCTGGGCGTGGAGTACCATTACCGGGAGGAGCGCATCATGGACATGGCCTCCGAGCACATGTCCGGCGACTCCATCTGCGCGTTCTGCGCGCGCATGAAGCGGGGTGCTCTGTACTCGTGCATGCGCGAGCACGGGTACAACAAGCTCGTGCTCGCGCAGCACCTGGACGACGTCGTCGAGAGCTTCCTGATGTCCACCATGCACAACGGCTTGATCCGGACGATGAAAGCGGCGTACGTGGTGGACGAGGGCGACCTGACCGTGATCCGGCCGGGCATCTACTGCCGCGAGCGGCAGCTGCGGGACTTCTCCTACGCCGCGGGCCTGCCGGTCATAAACGAGAACTGCCCGGCGTGTTTCGAGGCGCCCAAGGAGCGCCACCACATCAAAAAGCTCCTGGCGCGCGAGGAGGGCGTCTTCCCGTCGCTGTACCCGTGCCTGCGCCGCGCGCTCACGCCGCTGCTCGACCCCGCGGCGACGGATCTGCTGGCGGCGATCCGGCGGGCCGTGGACCGGCAGTCCAAGGTGGGCAGGCAGGCGCTGCTGCAGAAGAACGCCGCGGCGCGCGAGAAGAAGGCGCTCGCGCGCGCCGGGCCCAGGAGCGGGCCCGGCGAGTCGCTCACGCCGCCGCCGCCGAGCCCGGCGCTCGTCGACGACGACGACGCGACGCGGCGAACGGAACCTTCGCCGGAGACGCGCGCGGCGCTGCGGGACTGCACGGAGGCTGAGCTCCTGGCTGAGCTCGTGGCGAGGCGCACGCGGGGCCGACTCGGTAGGGACCCGAGAGTCGGTCACGACAAGTCGCGAACGGCCGTGGCCGATCTCGGCGACGCCGAGCTGCGCGCGGACGTCGTCGAGCTCAACGCTTTTTGCTCCGCCGACGGATGCGCGCGAACGCCCGCGGCGGAGGACGACGAGTGATGCGCGACGCGTCGTCGGAACGCGTCTGGCGGTATTCGTATTCATACACGCGTCTCTACCCGTAGTGTCATCTGTGCCGTAGACCACACGACACTCAATGCTTGGCTTTCTTGCTCGCTCTCTCCCCCGGCTGGCCGCCCGAGTTGTTGCTGGCAGCCTGCAGCCGCCCCTGCCGCCGAAGGTTCTGCACGAGGTCATCCTGCGAGATCTGCCGCAGGCGCTCGAAGTCGCTCTCGTACTCGCCGTACTCGAAGTTGAGCGGCACGGTGACGAACCCCGCGGCGCCCGACTTGGAGACGTTCTTCGCGCCGCCGCGGCTGTCCTGCCCGTGCAGCTCGCACCACACCATCATGCGGTCGTACGCGCGCGCGGCTTCCTCCTCGCGGTCGAAGCACCCCAGACTGGTGGGCTTGCCGTTTCGCCGGAACTGCGCCTCCCAGCGCCGCGTGGGGAACGTCTGGTGTACGCCCCGGTACTTGCTCGTGTACGTGCGCCCGCTGGAGACGCCCTTCTGCCTCGCCACCTTGTGCACGGACTGGCGCACGCCCGCCTCGGACGGCTTCAGTCGGCCCGTGGTCTCCGCGCCTTGCGTCGAGACGTTGGTCGGCTTGCGGTAGGTCGGATCGCCGGGCCAGCCCGGCACGTGCATGTCCTCGTCGGTGTCCGCCGCCTTGACGCGCCGAAAAATTGCGGGCGCGTCCTTGAACGTCGCGGCCAACGCGTCGAGGTTGGCGAACACCGCCCTGGCCTCCGCGCCGGACGTCATGTTGCCTGCTCGCGCGCGCGGCCGAGAGTGCTGACTCGACGAATCTGGCCTTTTTCGACATTTCGAGAGGACTGGCAAAGCGCGAAGGACTCCTGCAGGCGAAGAAATCAAAGAAAACCTACGGCGTCGCCACTTCGGGCTGCGCCAGCCTGTGTCACCCCGTGGGGACGATGAACCCTGCGTTCCTGCACGAGATCCAGCGCCTGGTCGTGGCGCAGGTGTGTGACTGCTTCGACACGGTCAAGTCCTCCGCCGCGGACGCGCTCGCCGAGGTGTTGGCGAGCTACATCAAGGAAATCGGCCGGGCCGCGCACGAGTGCGCGGATGTCGCGGGGCGCACGGACGTGAACATCGGGGACGTGCTGAGCGCGCTAGACGCGGTGGGCGCCAAGTTCCAGACCATCGTGCGCGACGCCGAGTCGCTCGAGGTCCCCTTCGCGCACGCGCTGCCCGCGCGCCTGCAGATCAAGAGGCTCCCGAAGCGCGCGCCCGCGTTCCGCGAGATCGGCGAGCGCGCGGAGGCGCACATCCCGAAATTCCTCCCCGCGCTACCGGATGCGCACGCGCTGCGCCGCTCCGCGGGCGAGCTCGCGGAGCCTTTGAGCGAGAAAGAGCGCGCGGAGCGCGGCCGGACGCTGGAGGAGCCGCTGGACGACGTGCTCGGGAGCCTGCGGAAGACGCACGCGCTGACCAAGAAGCGCAGGTTCGGCGAGTTCGCGACGCGCGCCGCGCCCGGCGACGTCGCTGCCGCGCACTTCGGGGCGTGGGAGACGGCGTCGGCGAACGTCGGCTCCGCCGCGGCTTTTGCGGCGTCCGCCGCGCCGCTGAGCTCCGGCGCCGAGCTCCTGTCCCGCGAGGACGTCGCGCTCGGGCTGGACGCGACGGCGCGAAACGTGGAGGCGCAGGTCTCGGGCGCGCCCGCCGAGAAGCCGGCGGGCGCGTCTTTCCGGGAGCAGTCCAACTTGTCCAACGCCGACTACGAAACCGTCGAGCGACTCGTCCGGGGACAAACCTCGGTGTTCGAAGCCAGCTGATGCGTGTCGTGTTTCGCGTTGTATTTTACACTTCACACGTGCGCGTTCGTGGTCAGCACAGCACGCGCGGTACAGTATCTACTCGTTGCTTCGTCGTGACGCGTACGAGCGCGATCGGCTTCGTTCGCGCGTCGACGTTCGCGCGCGAAAAGCCCGATCGAGACCCTCGCCGAGAACGCCCGCGCGTCGCGTCGCGCCGCCGCCGCCGCGACGAGACCCGCGCCTCTTCAAAAACGCTTTTTGAACGTCGCGGAACCTGTCATGAACCCTCGCGCGGGCTCGTCTCGCGCCCGGTGCGCACGGTGAACCACACGCACCCCTCCACGAGATCCGTTCGGGAGACGCGCGCGCCGCGCGCGCCGGCGGCCGCGTCCAGCGCGGCGACGCGGAGGAGCTCGGCATCCTCCGGCGCGCGGCGCGTCGTATTTTTCGGCTCCGCGCCGTCGCTCCCGCCGTCGCCGCCGCCGTGGCTCGAACCCAGCGCGCTCAGCACGCTCACGCCGGCGCGCCACACCTCCTTGCTGGTTTCGCACTCGCGCAGAAGCGCGGCGACGAGCTCCGCCGCGACGGCGCGCGCCCAGCGGCGCGCGGCGTCGTTTTCGGCGGCGTCGCCGTGTCCCCGCGCGAGCGCGAAGTTGGCCAGCGCCGCGAACGGGACGACGCGCCGGCTCTTCCTCGTCGAGGCGAGCATGCCCAGGAAGAGCGAGCAGACCAGCGCCGCAGCCTTTCCGTCCCCACACGCGCGCCGCGTCTCGCGAATCAGCTCCGCGAAGACGTTCACGAGGCCGGGGCGCGCCGGCGCCCCGCCGGCGCCCGCCGCGCTCGCGACGGCGACGAAGACGTCGTCGTCCGTCAGGCGCGAGTCATCGCGGTCGCGCGCGGCGTCGAAGCGCCGGGAGACTTCCGCGACGGTGGGTTTCTCGGCGCGGCGCGGTGCGGCGCGGCGGTCACCGCCTCGCGCCTGCCTCGAGGTGAACGCGTCGCGGATGTGGCGGCGGGCGCGCTGCGGGAGGGGCGGGCGGGGACGTGGGGGGGCGGGTCAGCGCCGGGAAGGGCGACGGATGACGGACGCGCGTGAGCGAACAGCGGGACGCGTACCAGTCGGACCACCGTCTCGGGGGCCTCGAAGGTGGGCTCGCACACGTACGACATGCTGCGCGAACGCGCCGGCTGGTCTACCGGGGAACCGCCAACCGCGAGTGTGCCATCTCAAGCCGCGCGCGGACGTGAACTGCGTGTCCGGGGAAAATGTCACGCGCCTTGGTTTGAAGCGTCGAAACAGGTTTTCTTTCAGCAGAGGCGCGCGCGCAAGAGGAGGCGTGAGCAAGGCGGACGCGGGAAACACGTCCGCGAGCTCTCAGTCGCGTCACACGCGTGCGGATCGTCAGCAGACCTCGCGGCCGCGCCCGGTGATGCAAAGGTGAAGGAAACCAGGGCCGAACGTCACGCGCTGACTCCATGAGCGCCAGGAACGAAGCTGGTGCGTGCGTGGGCTGCTCTTCTCTCGCGACTGGCCGCGCTTCGCGTCGAGACCACCGCGACGTCACACGACCGACGCTCAGCGCGCGCCTGACCTCCACGTTCCCTCCGTCACTCGACCCAGCGGAAACCCTCGGGACGACGATCGTGCTGGTGCTCGAGACCAACCCCGAGTACTGGCGCGTCGCCGGCGATCTCGACGTCACGCTGCGCCAGGTGCTCATCTTCGTCAACGCGCACCTGAGCCTGAGCAAGCAGAACCGCGTCGTGCTCATCGCGATGCACGCGGACGGGAAGTGCCACTATCTGTACGAGTCGGGCTCGGGCGCCGATGCGGTCGGGGACGCTGAGACGCTGGACCCCATCCAGTGCGACGTGGGCAAGAAGGCGCTCGCCGCGCTCGCCGCGTTACCCGCCGCCGCCGAAAAAGAAAACGCGAACGCGCGAGTCACCGCCCCCCTCGCCGCTGCGTTGTCCATGGCGATGTGCTACGCGAACGGCCACGAGACCGCGCGCGCACCCCCCCGCGTCGTCGTGGTGCAGGGCTCCGCGGACCACTCGGGGCAGTACATCCCGGTGATGAACGGCATCTTCTCGGCGCAGCGCGCGCGTGTCGCCGTCGACGCGTGCGTGCTCGGCGAAGACGGCGAGTCGGCGTTCCTGCAGCAAGCCGCGCACATCACCGGCGGCGCGTACTACGTGGCGCGATCGCCCCACGAGCTGGCGCAGCGCTTGCTCAGCGTATCCTCCGCGGACGCCTCCGCGCGGCGCGCGCTGCGAGAGGTGCGGAACCAGCGCGGGGTGGACTTCCGCGCGTCGTGCTTCTGCCACAAAAAGCCGCTGGAAACCGGGTTCGTGTGTTCGGTGTGCCTGTCCATCTATTGCGCCGAGCGCGGCGCGTGCCAGACGTGCGGCGCCCAGTTCGAAGACGAGCGAGCGAGCGAGCGAGCGAGTCACGAGTGAGCGGTGGTGCGATACATGTACCGAATAGATAGTCCACGAATCACAGTCTACCCTTTTCGGATTCGGCGCGATTTCGCCGGCGACGCGCGTCTCGTCTCGGCGTCTCGCCGTCACGGCGCCGTCTCGACGGGGATGAGCGTCTTGGTCCCCGCGGCGGCGGCGGCGGCGTCCGCCGGCGTCTTCGGCGCCGGCGAGTACTGCGGGAACGCCGCCCAGAAGCCCTTGGCGGTGACCCCCGCCCTCTGCGCGGGCGCGCTCTTCCTGTTGGCTCGGGGCTGGCGGTCCGTGAGCGTGCGCGCGTGGATGGGGAACCCCGACCTTTTCGCCTCGCTCGCCACCTCCGTCAAACCGGCGGCGGCGCCGGCGGCGAGCGCGCTCAGCGCGTCGGCGGTGCCGATGCGCCCGATGAGGTTCCCGGGCTTCCGCCGGAGCGGGACCGCGTCGGCGCCGGCGGGCGACGCCGGGGTCCTGGTGGCGTTCTTCCCGTCCTCCGACAGCTTGTACCAGGGCGCCCGGAGCACGGCGGCGAGCTCCACCTCGCCCAGCGCGCGCGCCGCCGCCGCCGCCGCCGCCGCCGGCGACAGCAGCGGCGCGCGCGCCGGCGCGGCGGCGCCCCCGTCCACGGCGCGCGTGTTGAACATGCCGGCGAGCGCGGCGACGTTGTCCGTGCACACCAGGCACATGCCCCACTCCACCTGCTTGCTGGCGAGCGGCTTGTCGTCGTTCTCCTCGCCGTACGTGCCGAGCAGCAGCCCCGAGGCGCGCACGTCGTCCGCCACCTCCGGGCCGTCCGCCAGCACCTTGACGTTGAGCACCAAGCCGCACAAGCCGCCGTCCAGCGCGCACCGCTTCGCCGCCGCCACCGAGCGCCGCCGCGGGTCGGCGTGGTGCGGTTCGCAGTCCGAGATCATCATCACCGGGTACAGGCCCTGCAGTGCGCGCATGATGAGCGCGGCGTCCGGGTCGAAGGAGGAAAACAGGATGCGCCGCGCGGGGTGCGCGCGGCACACCCCCAGCACCGCGCGCAGCTCCGCCACCAAACGAGGCGTCGCGCACGGGCTGTGCTCGTCGAACTTGAGCTCCATGCTCAAGCCGAGCTCGGGGGGCGCGTGGAGCATCAGCTCCTCCAAAGTGGGGATCTCGTCCTCCACGTCCATCACCCAGGGCATCGCCTCCTGGGTCGCCGTTCCCGGGAACTTGCGGTAGAAAACCACCACGTCCGACTCCTTCGCGTCGTCGTCGTCGTCGTCGTCGTCCGCGTCTTCCCCCTCCGAATGTTTTCGCCGAGGATCCGCGCGGGGCGCGTTCAGCCCGCGCGTCGCCGCCACCGCGTCCGGCGCGCCCGCCGCCGCCGCCTTGGCCGTGGCGATCGCGGCGCGGCTCATCGCCTTGAGCTCAGCGAGGTCCAGCTCGCGGATGGACAGCGCCTGCACGTCCCCGAACCCGTAGCGCACGAGCAGGAGGTTATCGTGGAACAACACGGGAACGCCGTCCGCGGTGACCTGCACGTCAAACTCGCACCAGCCCGCGCCCGAGCCGTGCGCGGCGATGAACGACGCCACGGTGTTCTCGCGGATGCCGCGCCCGGGCGCTCGGTTCATCCCGAACCCGCGGTGGCCCACCACCGCGCATCCCGTGGGCTCGAACAAGCCGGGCAGGTGCGACGCGAAGGGGCCGGGCGCGGAGAGGGAAGAGGGCGACCTGCGAAGCGAGCCGCGGTTCGAGCCGTCTTCGCCCAGGGCGGACGCTCCGCGTGCGGGGAGCTCGGCGCGCGAACGCGCCGCGCCGGAACTCTCGCCGCTCGCCGCGGATAAATCCGGGCTCACGTCGCAGTCGCGCGCCTCGAGCGAGCCCCCGGAGCCTGAGCCGGACGGGCTCGAGGCGACGGTCCCGTCGCGCGAAAAAGTCGCGCCTCCTGGCTCCTCCGCCGCCGCCAGCGCCGCGGCGCGCTCGCTCTCGTCCTCCAGCACGGTGTCCGTGCGCCGCGACGCCAGCAGGTGGCTCCCGTCCAAGCCCCACTTGCGGCGCGGCGCGACGCCGAAGTGCTCCAGCAGCGTCGGCGCGACGTCCACGTCGCACGGCGGCGGCAGGAGCTCGCCGCACGCGCGCCCGTCGTCGCTCACGGCGCCGCCGGCGAACCCCGGCTCGGCGGAGACGTCCACCAGCACCCAGCCGGTGGCGTGCTGCGGAAGCGAGTCGAAGCCGGTGACCCCCGCGGCGCGCAGCTGGCGCCCGCCGCCGCCGTTCCAGTCCGCGGCGTCGAAGTGGCCCTGCATGGTCACGGGCATGTCCGCGCGCGTCGTGCCCCCCGCCGGCGAAGACACCACCACCAGCCAGTCCTCGCTCGGGCGCGCCGCGCGGCGCGCGCGCAGCGCCCCGATCACCGCCGCGACGCGCGCATCCGCAGCCTCCACCGCCGCGCGGTACGCCGTGACGTGCGGTCCGTAGCCGTGCACGGCTCCCGCGTCCTGCACGCCGGAGAGGTGCAGGTACACCACGTCCTCGCCATTCTCCATGTCGCGCAGAGCGCGCTCCGCCGTCGCCGCCGCCTCGGCGTCGCTCGCGTCGGGCGCCGTGCGCACGCGCGCGGCGCCCTCCGCCGCCACGGCTTTGGCGAGGTCGCGCGCGCCGCCGATGGCGGCGCCGACGCGCACCCAGGAGCGCACCTCGGCGAGGCGCGCGAACACGCTCGTCGCGTCGACGGGGCCATCCTTTTTCTCCTGGAAAGCGCCGCCGCTCGTCTCTTCCTCCGCGGAAACGCCGGTCGCCAGCGCCGAGCCGCGCGCGCCGGTGAGCAGCGGCAGGACGGCGTCCGACGGCGCGCTTCCGCACCCGTTCCAGGTGTGCCGCATGTGGAAGGAGAAGCACCCCGAGCCGCGCACGAACCCACCGAGCGTGGGCGCATCCGACACCAACATCGCGTCGCTGCGGCAGCCCGCGACCACCACGACGAGCGCCTTGGGGATGGAACCGCGGCGGATCGAGAACGGCGGCGCCGCCGGCGGCGTCACCCCGGAGAATGACGTTCTCGTCTCGTCGGAAGTCTCCTCCGCGACGTCCCCGGCGCTCGCTCGCCGCGCGGTTCGCTCGAGTGGAGTGGTACCAGCCTCCGATCGCGCCAAGCCTTCCAGCGCCTCCACGCCTTCCTCCTCGCGGAAGTGCTGCTTGATGAACGCGTCCAGCGCGTCGTCGACCCTCAGGCTAGACTCGTCGTTCATGTTGGGCTCGCGACACACCGGGCACGCCCCGCGGTACAGCGCTCCCTTGAGCCCCTTGACGTCAATCGGCCCGCCGCCCTCCCTGCTTTCCCGAGCGGTCTCGTCGTCGTCGTGCGCGGTGGTGATGCACTTGAAGCAGAACCTGTGCGCGCACGGCAGCATGATGGGGTTGCCCAGCACCTCGTCGCAGACGGGGCAGCAGTAATCCTCCATGCGCCGCTCGGAAGCCGGCGCGGCGTGCACAGTGAGCATCTCGGCGCGCGTCACCAGCTTGGCCAAGCCGAGGGAGCAGAAGATGGGCTCGCCCGCGAGCAGCTGTACGGCGTGCGTGGTGTGACCTAAGTTCTTGTTGCCCTTCTTCACAGCCTTGACCACCGCGGTGTAGTTCAAAACCACGTACTCGCGAAGCCACCCGAGCTCCGGGCACACGCGCTTGACCAGCGTCTTTTGCGCCGCCTTCTCCCGTTTCGGATCCGCGCTCCGGAGCTCGCGCTCGAGCTCATCTAGCTTCAGTCCCAAGCCGTGCTCCTTGGACGTGTAGAAAGCATTCGCCTGCGTGTGATTCATCGTGCGGTGGGCGTAGAGTCAGCGGCGACGCGCCAAAGTTCGCGCGACGGAGGCGGTTTGAGATTCGAGGTTCGGGAAAAAATTCGACGTTGACGCTCGTTTCGGTCGTGCGAGTGACGAGACACCCACCTTGTTGATTTCAGCCTTGAGCCCGTCAACGTACGCCTGGACCTTGTTCGGGTCCTCCCTGGCTTCATACACAAGGCGTTTCAAGCTCTGCGCGCACGTGTCGGTCGAGTCGAGCGATGCGGGCGGTGGGAAGCGAATGTCAGGCCGCGGATACCACGGAACGGTGCCCCACCCGAAGGCCGCGTCCCCCCGAGCTTTTTTAGTTTACGCGTCTATTTTTTCCTCGGCGCACCTTGTAGTCGATGTAGTACTCGGCCCACTCCTCGTGGCGCTCGCTGACGAGCCGCCGCCCGAACTTCACCATGGCGTCCCCTAGGACTTGAGCGCCGAGGTGGGGCACTCGCCGCCGCGAACACCACCGGAAAACCCGCTACGCGACGTGTGTCTCGCCGTTGTGACGTGCGCGCTTTCCGTGGCGGAGATACCTTCACGCGTTTTCGGGTTTCGCCGAGTCAGCATCTTTTTGCCGGCACTTCGCACAACCGAGAAAAACGTAGCGCGGGCGTTCACCGAACCGGCGTCTTCGTCCGTCACAAAAGAATAAAAAAATGCGCCCTTTCGTCGCCGAAGCTCCATCGATCAGCACGTCGTCGAGTTAAATCGTGAAATCAACATCAAAGCTTGAAAATTATCGCGCCCGCGTGAACGCCTGAAGACGGTAGACGCGACTCGTCGCGCGCGCGTGGGGTTTCGCGCGGGCGCGCGTCGTCGCACCGATGTCGGCGGAGGATGCGGATGCCGACCTGTACGCCGATTTGGTGGGAGAGTCGGGCGGCGCGGGGGACACGGTGATACGCACGCAGAACGCGGCGTTGAAGCAGCGCGTGCGGGAACAAGATGAGGCGCTGCGGAAGCTCGCGAAGCAGCTGAGGGATTCGGAGGCGCTCGTCGCGAGCCTTCGCGCGGAGAACGAGACGCTTGAGCGCAACATCTCCTGTCTGTACAGGACCGCGGTGTTGGAAATCTCCAGGAAGGACAAGCTGCTCGCCAAGTAGCGCGGCGGGAGAGCGGGTCGTACGAGGGAAGACGCGCCCACGCTTTCAGAAGAGCCACGAGTGGTTTAGACACAGCGCCGCTTCGACGTCGCTACGCGCGCGCCTCGTCGAGCTCGAGCGAGCGCAAGGTTTCCTTCACGCACTCCAGCTCGAAGATTCGCATCGACGCCCCCGAGCCGCAGAGGCGCGCACGCGCCGCGCGCGCCGCCGCCGCCGCCGCGCGCGCGAAGTGCGCGTCGCCGTCGCGCGTTTCCTCGCACTCCGCCGACGTCGGCGGACCCTTCGCCCCAAACGCAAACAAACTTTTTTTTGGCGCCCCGGCGCGCCGCGCGTCGCGTCCCGGGTTCTCGCCGCCTCCGTCCTCCGTCTTCGGCGTTTCCCCGACGCGGTGGTGCCACCACGCGCGAGACCCCGAGTCCCGGAAACCGCGCGCGTTCCCCCCCGATCCCGGTACAACTCGGGATCCCTCCAGCCCCTCGCACAGCCGCGGCGCGCGGCCCAGCCCCTCGAGCGCCAGAGGGAGCGCCGCGCGCAGCGTCTCGCGGGCGCGCGCCGAAAAGGACGCTTCGCGTCGAGTCTGCCCGCCGCCGTCGCGAAGCGCCGCGCCTCGCTCCGCGAGCGCCGCGTCCAGCGCGCGCAGGTTGGCGAGCACGGCGCGCGCGAGCGCGCACACGTGCGCGGCCAGCGCCTCCATCGCCGCGACAGAGTGTGGGGGCGCCCGCGAGACGTCATCCGTCTCCGCGTCGTCGGCGAAGACGTCGTCGGCGGCGTCGGCGTCGGCGTCGGCGGCGTCGGCGTCGGCGGCGTCGGCGTCG
>MDSV01228011.1_pt1 | contig 13969 bp, 8 predicted proteins | sample 810851 | NCBI WGS metagenome assembly MDSV01 (sample SAMN05326640, study PRJNA326480) | marine metagenome | isolation source: seawater | place: Atlantic Ocean: North East | collected 2012 | reverse complement strand
TCTAGATCCTGGATCTGAACCTTATGTTGAAATATCTTTTACACCTGCTTCCGGTCAAAGTAGACACTACGGACTGCAGGAGATACTTGACAACTCTACATACACTTACTATAATTTCGCTGAAGCGCCGAACAATGCTGAAGACAACACCAATTATAGAGAAGCTATGGCCATAAGTGCATCAATAGATTTAAAGAAGTTTGTTGTATACAATCTACCGGGTGATCGACCATCAGACCAAAACAGAACAGAAAGGTACAGATGGGTGATTCAGCCCAAGTGGGAGACTCCAGTGCTTAATTTTATTGATGCTCAAACTGACGCGCTGAATCTTAACAATAATACGGTCTCTACCGTCAGTGGAAACAATCTTTGGCAAAAGAGAAGGTGGGAAAATTATTATAATTTTGAGACCCTTGAGTCACCCAAAGACGATTCTACCGGCACATATTTAACTTCTTCGATCGGTATGTGGCATCAGTACGGTAGATTACCTTTATCTGAGGAAGAAGGGTACACAATATCAGTAGAGACATCTCCGGATGTTGGCCCTGAGAACCAACTCTCTAAGAAAGTGGGCTTTGAGCCTGACAAAGGCAATACTTCCATCTCGGTAGGCCGGCTTGCAGATAGAAAAGTGGTATCAGAAGCAGTCATTGCTATACCTTTTGTTGAACCAAAAGCCGAAGGTGGCAGCATAGAATTTTTTAATATAAAGAGTCATATCCTTGAAAGGGCATATGCCAAGAACATACAAAAGAAAGAAGCCTTAGAAGCAACATTGTCTAGTCCCAATATTAGCAATGGTGAGAAAATAACAGCACAAAGAGAATATAACGATTTCTTTAACAATCCTGGCCAGAATCCCATAGATTCTGCCGCATATCAAATGAGGATGATGGAAAAATTTATAGTACCACCACAGTTTGATTATATTTCTTCTGGTGTTTTAGGTAATGATAACTCTATAAAACCAATGATGTATGTGTTTCAGTTCAACGCTGAATTTACCAAGGAAGATTTAAGGAATATTTGGCAAAATCTTTCTCCACAAAGTAAGACCTCAGCGGCGAAACTTAGATATTCAACAGTGAATTTGCAAAGTAAAATAGCAGGTCAAGTTCAGGATGTCCAGTATGTGTCAAACTTTCTAGATGAAAGATTATGTCCGTTCTCGGCAGAAAATTTCTTGGGGGCCGATAAAGTTAGGTGGTTAATTTTTAAAGTCAAACAGAGAGCATCTTTTGACTTAGCAGAGGTCAAGAGAGAATCATTGCCAACACTTAGAAGAGAATCGACACGAATCGAAGAATCATCATTTCAGCCAACAAAAGAACTTGAAAATAAGAATTACAGTTATAACTGGCCATACGATTTCTTTTCCATTGTAGAACTAATTAAATTTGAAAGCAAAGTTGACTTTTTTAGCGGAGTTGACTTTGCGCAAGTAGAAGAGGGCATCACAGAGTGACTTTCATAAATAAAAAAGAAGAAGTTGTAAAAATAGAACTCACTCAGTTTGGAAAAAGACTTTTGTCAAAAGGCAATTTTAAGCCGGAATATTATCAGTTTTTCGACGATGATATAATATATGACGGTAATTATGGGCCTGGAGATGAGCATCAGAACAACATTCAAACAAGGATAAATGACTCTATAAGACTAGACGTTCAATATAGTGTTACGAATTTAGAAGAAAAGTTTACTCAAGAAACAAAAGAAATTGAGTCTGGATTGGCAGATTTATTTAAAGAAATAAAGCATAGTGTTAACACAACTGAAAAAGAAAAACTACTAATTTATCCTTTGGGTGATATTAACCTGGGAAGCCAGCATCCTCCAATGTTTGAGTTAATATCCCTAGAAACTGAGATACATAATTCTGGTTCCGGAGAATATTTCTTAACTCAATCAGGAATACCAGGCCGAATACCACAAATTAATTTTGAGCCAGTCCATGAAATTATAAGAGATGTCAGCAACACAGTTGATGATACAGGGATTTTGTACGATTCTGAAACTTATATGTTAGACTTTACTAATGATGAGTTGCAGTTTTTAGATAACTCAACAATAGAGTATATACCAGAAAATGTTGCAGTGACCTTAGAAGAGACAGCTGTACCATTCACTAAAGAAAATTTTGAATTTGAAATATATGAAGTACACACTGATGGCCAAGGTGAAGAGTTATTTGTTCAAATTACAGACATGGACGAGATCATGAGTCTTTTTGAAATAAAGGTTGACAGTTCGGTTGAATCTGCACCACAAAGAAAGTTTAAAAATAGGAGCTTTTTCTCAGGTTGAGAAAATAATTTGTTATGTCACATTTAAACACAAATGCTTTTCCATATATAACAATCAGAAGAGTTGTTATAGATAAGGAAGAAGTAACAGTCGATGCGTTTATAACAACTCATGATGACAATGATTCTCCTTTTTGGTTAAACGAACAAGTATTTTCTGATTATATAAGGTTTTATTTTATTTTAGCGCCAAAAAGAGTAAATTCCCCAATTGAATCGAGCATGCTTTACTCTCCGGAATCAAGAGTTGATAAAGTCATAGAAAGTTTCGCTCCAGAAGGAGTCTTATTAGATCCGATTTCTGGAATTAATCTCGTAGCTAATAGGGAAAATTGGTTTTCACTTATAAAAAACGTAAACCTCTTCTCAACAAAGACACTATCCTTATCCGAGGTCATAGAAATCAACTCGGATAACATTGTGACAACATCAGCTATTGATTTGAATTCTGGCAATTTACAAGATATAAACTTTACAGTGACCATTCCTATGAGTTATGTAACGCGCGTAGGCCTAAGAATATCAGAACTTGAGCTTTATGCGTTTAGTCATTTAGACGTTGCAAAGATGATCGAAGACTTTAATTTGGATGCGCATCAGCAAAGTATAAGTGAAATGATAAAATTGGGAGGGAACTTTAAAAGAGAAATACTACTAGAACTCAGCCCATCAGGTCAAGTAAGAGTACCAGAAACCAGCACTACACTAGTGTATGAAGATGGCACTCCATATCATGGTATTTATCATTATCACGATGGTGATGGTCCGGATGGATACACTGGCTTTATGGAGGGCCCAAGAGAACCTATGCACCCAGAAGCCAGAGTGCTTAATGAGATTGTTATTAACTATAGAAAAGTTGTTGCAAATTTTTTAATAGATGACTTATTGTTCACACCAGAAAATCCATTTAATGGTTCTGCTGATGAGATATCTGCACTTGATTCAAACTATAATGCCCCATGGTCAGAAGAGAGATCTTTTATAGACAAAGCATTTTCAAATTCTAATTTATATGCGGGATCCTCGAATCTTATTGTGACCGCAGCGGATTCTACTCAAATGGAAAGCTCTGAAAATTTAGCTTCCATTTTTGACCCAGCCAATATTGAAATGATTAGAGAACAATATTACAACTTTTTAGCAGAAAGATCGGACTTTTCAATAATTGGAAATTCACTTCACTTTTTAGAACAGCTTGATGGTGAAGATACAAGTCACAACACTTCATTTACAATTTATTTTGAAAAAATGATTAAAGCAAAATCAAAGTATGCGTTTTTAATTGAAAATTTAATTAGAATGATAGCTAGAAGTCCGATTGTAGACCTAGAAATTGCGTTTCAGGTTGTAATGAGGCTATTTGTAATAAAGGATTTGCAGATAAAAAGATTTAGAGTTTCAAATTCTGCTCGTTCAAATAATCCAATTGGCACGTCTGACTATAATATATATGACACCGACGAGCAAGAGGTACTAATAGCAAGGGGCTCGGAAGAGTCGGGAACTTTTGCACAAACATATGGACTAGAAGGTAGCACCATTGGCATGACACTTCAGCAAAACGGCCGCAGAAAAAAAATAAAGTTAAGAGATTCTGATCTTGCTAAGAACGTCAACTATGGCAAATATTCTTATAGAATTATTATGACAATAGAAGATAATCTGAAGAAGGAACTTATAAAATATATAGTTGCATTAAGCAATGGTATAAAAACATTAAACTCTTTTATTGCAGAAGCTCACGGCGGAATTAGCGAGATGATAGATCCTCCTACTGAAGAAAGTGACCTCGACTATATACCAAACTATGATTTTATAGCAAAAAGATACTCAAGCAGATTTGCTCAGCAGTCAGCAGCGTTCTATGATCCTGCATTAAGAAATGCTATTTCTGTATTTGTTTCAATGTATGAGCTTTTGGGCATGGTGTCCGAACAGGACAGAAACTCACTAAAAGATCAGTTGAGAAAATCTATAATACCAGGCCAATCAGGAAATCTAGAATCAGCAGAAAAATTCTTAAACTTAGCGCAAGAAATACTATTAATATATAGAAAAATCGTGGCCACCGATGGAAACAATCAAGTAGACAGTGCGGTAGTGGACTCTTCAGTTGATTCATATTCTGGAATTGGTAAGAAAACTCCAAGTAATGCGGCACTATCATATATTAATATAGATAAGAAAATACCAGGCATCGCGGAAGCTTTTACTGTTGGTGATGTAATATTATCATATGGCCTAAGTGATCTGACAGCGTTTGAAGTAAGTAGGACAGGTTACGACCCACGTAATGGTATTATGCCAAACAGTGCAAATATAATAGCTGAAAGTGCAGCTTACATAGAGCTTGTTAACACAAACCAGTTGACCAACGATCAGACCGGTATATTACAAAATAACTTGCAAATTGTTTTAGATACTCCTCCTGAACTATCTTTAATTCAGGAACTCGAATTCGACGCGCCTCTCGAACAAGCTAATTGGGGGGCTGGTATTGAGATTACAAATTTTGATGAAGATACATTTGGCGTACGCTCTGCAGATATAAATCTGGACATGTCTGAGATTAAGATGGATGAAGACACTTTTGGACTTTCTCAAACAAATGAACAGTCCCTAGTATCAGCAAGTGACGAGTATACCAACGACGGCTCTTGGTCAGCAAATGAATCTCGATATACAGACCGAAGAAAACAATTTAATTCATCTGAAATTGGTTTAGAAATATCCATGGCAGTTAAGGCTTCAGGTCCCTCTGGTGGAAATCCAATGAGATCAAATTCAGCAATGTTGCTGATTGTGGATGAATCATCAAATAATGGTGGACTTATAGAAATGACTCCGGAAAATATTGCAATTCAACCAGATGATAAAATTACAGTCGTCGCTCAAAATATTGGAAACCAAAGAACTTCTAATAATGTAACGGAAGTAAACCGATCTCAAATGACCCCATCCACATCAACATCAGGTGGAATCCAAGCGCCACCCGCCGCATCTTCACCAGGAAACGCCTTTCAAACTAATCGCACACCAAATGCAAATGATATCCCAGGCGCCGGTTCGCGTAATCCTCGCACCGGACGCAACCGCGGCAGGGGTAGACGATCCTCACAAAACGCTGAGGTCAACGTTAACGCCACCGCAACAACTGGTCAAAATTCGATATCGACTATTGTCGGAGGTTATTAGAAAAATGACACAATCACGATACTTATATAAGAGGGGCATATAATGTCAGAACGAGAAGATTCACAACTTGATCCATGCGCCCCACAAAGGAGTAAGCCTGTTGATCGATGCGAGGAGTTTCCTGATGGACCAGGTTGCGACCCGGGCCCACCAGAAATCGGATCTGGTAGTAACTTATTATTGCCACCTTTTTTGTCACCGTGGAGGTCTATAGACAATCCTCTGGTTACATCGGACAGAGAGATAAATATATTTAATAGAAACCTGTTCGCTAATACCGAAGAGATTTTTAATAGCATGTACCCAGTTGAACCAAAGAGAAGGTGGTACGGAACAAATCTAGAATCAATTGTGTATAAAACAGGCCTTTTATCTTCGCCACCCCTCAGTCCCGATGAACCATATAATCCATCCGAAAGAGATAGATATGTAGATTATTTTAGAACTACTTTTAGACTTTTGTGGACGTGGTATTACAAAACAAAAGAGCGCTTTGCACCAGAGGCTATACCGGCTGACTCGTACGATTACGAAAATGCAAATCCAGTCTCAGCGCCGGCTCCGGCACAATTTTATTACATGGCCCCATCACTTGGCCAACCCGTGGAGATATATGATGAAGCTTCTAAAAAGTTCACAACCTATATGACTTTAAGTTTTGACACATTAGAAGATTTTTCTATAATTTACGATAATTTCACACTGCCCTCGGATGAAGACCCGGTTCGTCGCACGGCTGATCCATCTCGATCAAGCCCGTTTTTTGGCCCGAGAACTAGCGAAGGTGCATTTAAATATCTTGATAGTGTGTTTTCTGCAGAGCAGCCATTCTATGCAAAAGAGTTAGATAAAATGGATCTGCCACAGTTCACATCAGTGTCTATAGAAACAAAAGTGGATTTTTATGAAAAAGAAACACAAACACCAGAGAAGGAGTTAACAAGTCTTTATAGGAAATACTATCACCTTATAAGTGACCAAGGGCTGCAAATAGACGATCAAGCACTGCAAAAGCCGCTGTGTGTTGAAGATGACAGGGTTCAAAAATTTAGCAGTGATTCTATATCTCAAATGAAGACAGCAAACGATACATTGAAATCAAGGTTCAATCAGTACGTACAAATATCTATAAATACACAACAGTCAAACAAGGTAGCCTCTCTGTTAGACGAATATCAAATGGACAAACACGTTTTAGAGGCGGTGTGTAGTAATTCAAAAACAAGTCAAAAAATGTATTCTCAAATTTTAGATGAAAAGAGGACTGAATTCGCTGATCAATCGGTAGGCTATGATCCATCATGGGCAAATGACAGATTCAAAGCATCGTTACCGCTAGCAACGACAGATGATCCTTTATATGGTCATCAAAATGCATTTATATCAACAATTGCCGATTTAAAAAATAGACCACTAGATTATTTTAAAAATATTGATAATAACACATACCCTTTAAAGTATGAATATTGGGATAATTCAGAGCTTTTAAGATTTACTGACACATTAAGGTCTCAAATATTTTTAAACAAAATTGAAAAACAGATTTTGACTAGAAATAATCTAAGATCTTTTAAAGAAATTCTTGGCGGCCGCAAAGCATTTTCAGAAATTATAGGTTATAAGATAGCAAAACACAAAATAACAAAAACAATCGAAGAAAATGAAGAAGGAGAGGAGCAGGAAATAGAAATATTTAACAAGGAGCCGATTCAGGAATTTTATTTTATGGATAGTGATAAAGTATTAACAATAGATTTTATAGACACGCAAGTAAATCCAGGCCAGAAATATGTTTACAGAATATACAGTTTAAATTTTGTATTAGGTTCAAGATATTCTTATCTCCCCGCTGGTCGCGACCCAGATTCTACATCGACAAATGTGATTTTTGACGTGGAAACTGAACCGGCTATTCAGATAATTGAAGCACCGTTTTTTCAATCAATCACTCAGATTATCGAGAAACCCCCACTTGCACCCCAAGCATCATTTATACCATTTCAGGGCGTTGATAATAGGATGCAAATCTTGCTTCAAACTAATTTCGGAGAAAAGAAAGAAAAACCAGTTAAAATTTTAAATTCAGATTATGAGATTTTTAATAAAATGTACCAAGCTCAAGGTACCCGAGTATCTTTCGAAGGCTCTTATGTTCGTGGGGATCAGACAGTATTTGATATAAATGAGATTGAATATATGTCAGATTCAATACCAGTTCAATATCAGGTTTTTAGAATGTCGACACCACCAGAATCTTATTCTGATTTTGAGCACGGCGACTATGTAAAAGACCTGGATACGCAACAGAGAACTCTTTTGTTCATAGATGATGACTTTGCGCCTAACAAAGATTATTATTATTGTTTTAGAACTATAGATAAAGTTGGTATATCAAATCCAAGTTTGGTTTTTAAAGTTAGAATGGTTAGTTATGCAAATGGAATCTTTATGGATCTTAGTGAGTATGAAATGAGGCCGCTTGTTGAGAAACAAGATAAAATGACTTTCCAGGCAGCTGTTAAGATTGAGCCAGCATTTACTCAAAGGGCATTACAGTTTGATACAACATTGAATATGGAATCAAGACAATTTGCAGCGTCGGCACCCCCATTGGAGAGCATACACATTGGGAGAGAACAGGGTATTAAATCCATATGGAACAAAAAATACAAAGTAAGAATTACAAGTAAAAACTCAGGCAAAAAGATAGACTTAAATATTCGATTTAAAAAAGCAAAGAAAGAAATATTACCAAAAGAACTGCTAGAGTCCAATGTTAAGGAGTGTCAAGATGCACCAGCTACTTTATCAGCAGGAACTAATCTAGCAGAAGCTATAGAGCCACCAACACCGCGGGATATAAATAGAGATAGATTCAGTGATGGTGTGGTGGAATATTTTGAACACAATGATGAGGCACTACAAGTTTACGGACTAGAGCTTAGAGTATTACCAGGAGAAACTGACGCTGATGCAGTAGCAAGGTTTAGAGGCACTTTGAATTTGTTCGACATCCGCAACATAGTAACCAGGCGCGAAGACGGTACCGAACAATGGGCAGAAAACGGCAGACCTTACAGATACGAACTAAACTATCGCCCACTGACTGATGGTTATGATTGATCAAATAAAAAAGAAATATTGATTTCAAAACACTATTTATTAGTGATTTAAAAACACAAGGAGCAAATCATGGCCTTTTTAAATAATTCAGGAGATATTATATTAGACGCGGTACTTACCGACGCTGGGCGCCAAAGAATGGCCAGGGGTGAATTCAAGATCGTAAAGTTCGCATTTTCAGACGAAGAAATAAACTATCAACTTTATGAATCAAATCACGCGAGCGGTTCAGCTTTCGCTGATTTAGAGATTATGCAAACACCAATTCTGGAGGCATTTACAAACAATACCTCACTTATGAAAACAAAACTAATATCACTTAGTAGAAACAACATTCTTTACTTACCAATTTTTAGGTTAAATAACAGGAAAAATAACAGCACTGTTACTAAGGGAGGAGAAGCAGATCATAATTCAGGCTTCTACTTAACAGCGGATAAGGCAACGACGGACGTTGTAGACTTTGGCGCCAACAATGGTTACCTTCCCGGAAGCGAATTAGCGGCAAGAATTGGTGGCGCTAACACGAAATACATCTTTATTGACCAAGGCCTTGAAACCGGTGGAGAACCACCAATCACAGATAACATGCCAGATGATTTAATAGAGACTGCATTTTTGGTTAGGTTGGACCATAGATTATTAAGGCTTCACGGGTCTGATGGGGGCAGAAGTTATCCAGCAATGAGACACTCATTTGTCGATGACGATGCAATCGCAACATACTATGTCTCGTCAACCAATGGTGCTGTTACGGGCCCTCGCGACATGACGAACGACAACGGCGAAATAGATACAGTTGCAAAGGATAAAGAAATGTTTAATGGGCCTTTGGGTAATAGGCTTAGGTTGATGGTCCAGCCATCACCAAATGTCAAGCAGAGTGTAGCTTTGTTTGATGAAATCGGAGTAAATCCTCCAACTGGACAAACCTCTGCGGCTGACATCAGTTTAAATTTGAATACGATCGATGGCACCGCTCAAACCATGGCAACTCACAAATTTATTGATACGCTTATAAATGTTGTGGGAGTTACAACAGGGTATTCAATAGATATACCAATAAGAATCATTAAAAAGACAAGTTAATTTAGGAGATAGTTATGTCAGCAGGTACATTTTTTAAAACATTTACAAGTTCAGATAGAACAACCACTAGAACGCTTCTGCATGAGGCGATTCCAATCACAGGCACCTTGGTCAGCGGAACTTATAATGCCGCGGCCGATTCAGACTTGGAAACAAGAGAGGCAAATATAAAAACATACTCTCACGGTATGTTCCAATCTGTCTTCGACTATCCACACCTAAGCTCTTCTGCAAACCATATATTTGATATTACATATGGTTTTCATTCAGCTTCACACTTGTCTGGTGCGACGGTGCCGCAAGTTGCAAAGAAGATAAACGTTTACAACCAGATGGCGCAGACTCTTGTTGGTTATGATGTAGAAGGTAATATCAGGCAGTTTGATCCAGATGGTGACCTAATTGCCGCCTCGCAAACGAAGATGAAATCTGTAATTTTCTTTAATTTTTCTCGTCTCCTTGTTAAGGATGAGATTAAGAAAGGCAGCTTCCAGATGGACTTTAATGTGGACGCTGCATATCCTCATACTCATACTAATAAGATAAGAATTGCAGATGTGGGAGCCGCCACATCTTATAAGGTCAATTCTCCCGCGGGCGAATATGGAATTCTTAGTGCAAGTAACTTAGCGGGTACACCTCTTTCATCAGTAGTGGACCATGGTAATGTAGGTTTGGTGTTTTATCAAGCGGGCATTGTTGCTTTAACTTCGTCTTTATTCCTAGGAAACGTCCAAGCCGTTGAGTCCAATAGGACAGGCTCAGCAACTCCTGTTATACCCGCAGGCCTACTGGCATCTGCTACGCACCCTAAGATGAGAACTTCTAGCGGCGGAGATACTGACGATGGTGTTATTGATCATTTAATTACAGGATCAACGTTAAACAAGTTGGCAGACTCCATCCGCCACAGAGTTGCAAGTGTTCAATTTAATAACACTACTGAATTAAACTCTTCAATTTATTTTTGCAGAGCAAACCACAATGAGTTTAATTACAGTTCAAATCCAACATATTTAAATGGATCAAAGATTCAGGTAAAGGGTAACGATATAACTGCACCTCCAAAAGCATATGTGACGACCGTTGGCCTATATTCTGCTGACAACGAATTGTTAGCAGTCGCGAAACTATCAGAACCACTTCGTAAAGACCCTACGAATGAGTTGACTTTAAGGGTCCGCTTGGACTACTAAAATGAAACTTAAAAAATTCACTCGGGATGATATATTTCACAATACGATCATAACTCACCCTGAGTATGAATTCTTTGTCTTCAATAAAAAAACCTATATAAACAGGGAATCAGAAGAAGCCGGCAGCTTTTCAAACAAAGTTAACAACACAACTCAAGGCTTCGTTTCTTTGTATGAGATGAATGTCGACCGCGCCGAATCTAATAAAATATATCCTTTTATAACTAAGGATGGTGCACGTACTGCGTTTAGAACAATAAGCACAAGCAGATTTCAAGACAATTCTCAATTTAATTTTGGGGACACTATCACAGGGTCGTATCCGCTAACCGCCAGTATCAATAGAATTTATGTACCCGCCGCGGAAAACCAGAATACAAGTTACCTAAGATCTCTTCGCAACCCAATAGAGCTTGGCGGTTACATGAGCAAAGATTTTAATTACGATACCATCAGTGCTACAGCTGCAAACATTATAGAGGTTCCGTCAATATTCTATGGTTCACAAATTAAAAAAGGATCGGTTCAGTTAGATTATTATGTAACCGGCACCTTATTGGCCAGAGCCCAAGATACCAAAAAGAATGGACAACTCATGCAAACCTTTGGTCCTTATTCCGGATCAGCTGCAGGTGTGGTTCTTTACGAATATGGAATCTGTATTCTAACATCTTCTTTAGCACTTACATCCGACGCTTTAATGAAAGATAAATTTTTTCATGCATCTACAACCTCTTTTCCAAATTGGCTAAATTTCGGATCAGGTATGAAAGAGGTTGTTGGTAGTGGCTCTGCAACCTCTAGTCAAAATGTTGGCACGACCCCTTCTTATATGATAAAGATGGAAGGTACAAACAAAGTACCGACATTGACTATGTTGGCACATGCAGAAAAAGGAGAGTTGAACTATTCTACAAATCCAACATTTATAGACTTTAACAATCAAACAACATCTAGTATATCTAAGAGTAGCTTCAAAGAGCAAGGCGGCCTTATAAAAAATATAGTGAAATCTGAATACACTAATTTCGAGGAGGACTTTCAAAATATTACATATATATCAAAGATAGGGATATATGACAAAGATAAAAATCTTATTGCAATCGCTAAGTTTGCAAACCCAGTCAAGAAAACTGAAGCGAGGGATTTGTTATTTAAACTTAGGCTGGATTTCTAGTGAACGCTCTAGAGAGAAAGATGAAGTTCTTAGCAACCAAATTGGGAGCACTACAATCAGAATTAAAGGTTTCTAAAGAGATTTTACACTCGGCCTCATTAGAGGTTGATAAGATGTTCAAAAAGAAATATTTCCCAGAAATCCCAGTAGATAAACCTGAACAAGAAAAAAAAGAAGATATAAAACAATACTCCGAACAAGAAGCTGCAAGCCAAACAGAACAAGAACAGCAGGAATCATCCAAGCCAAACTCGGACGAAAATAACAAATCCGCAGATAAAACCGCAGACCCTGAGGTTAAGAAGATGTTTAAGAAAATAGCCTCTCAGTGCCACCCAGATAAGCTGCAGGATATGGAAGATGGATGGGAAAAGAAAAAAAAACAACAACTATATGCCAAAGCTCGGCAAGCTTTAGAGAATAATGATGTACTGTCAATGTCCGACGTGGCCAATGATTTAGACATAGAAACTCCAGAAATAACAAAAGCTCAATTAAAAAATGCAGAAAAGAAAATTATTTCTATAAAAAAAGAACTACATCAGATAGAATCAACTTTAGTATGGCATTGGTTTTTCTGTGAAGAATCGGAGCAAAAAGAAAATATATTAAATAAATTATTCGAGTTAATGTATGCAAACAATCCTAGGTCTTGATATATCGACATCCATCACTGGTGCAACAATAATACAAGACGGTAAAATTTTAGAAACCGCTTTTTGGGATACTAGAAATAAGAGAAAGTTTCCCACTTTCTATGAAAAAGCAAAATTTATTAAAGAAAATATCTTGACAATAAAAAACAAACATGACATAAATAACATATACATTGAGCAATCTTTACATTCGTTCAGGTCAGGTTTCTCCTCAGCACAAACATTATCAACGCTATCTAGGTTTAATGGGGTCGTCTCGTGGTTTTGTTTTGAGTTGTTTGGAATTCAGCCAGAGATGATCGCTGCAACTTCAGCTAGAAAGCAAGCCGGCGTTGGCATAAAACGCGGTGACAATGCAAAAGAAAAAGTTCTACAATTTATTATTGACAAATACCCTGATATCGAGATACAATATACAAAACATGGAAACCCCAAACCAGGTACATTAGATATGTGTGACAGTATTGTAATCGCATTAGCAGGAGATAAACTTGTCAGAAAAGCTCAAACTACTTAAGAAAGCACTGGGCCGTTGCTGGACCAACGACGACGAACATCAATTTCATTGTCCAAAATGTAATCACCACAAACTAAAGCTATCAGTTAACATAGAAAAAGACGTGTTTAAGTGCTGGATATGTGATTACTCTGGAACTAAAATATCTCCACTTATTCGCAGGTTTGCACCGGGCTATTATGCAGACTGGAGGAATCTAGCCGGCGAAGTGGATCTATCTAAGTATGACACTATCTTTGCTGAGCACGTACCAGAACCACCACAAATAATCGACCTGCCAGAAAATTTTCAAACCTTGACTGGCAGAAAAACAAGACTTAAAAAGCGGCCCTTAGAATACCTTTATTCGCGAGGCTTTACAGATAGAGATATATTAACTTGGAAGATTGGTTTCTGTGATTATGGAGAGTATCAGGATAGGGTTATCATTCCTAGTTTCGATGATGATGGTAATGTTAATTTCTTTATAGCGCGTTCATACACAGACGATTGGATGAAATATAAAAACCCAAGAGTCAGTAAAGACATTATCTTTAACGACTTAAACATCGACTGGGATGACGATGTGATTCTGGCCGAAGGCGTGTTTGATGCAATGAAGTGCAAGAACGCTGTGCCACTACTTGGCTCAACTCTGAGAGAGAACTCAAGATTGTTTCAGAAGATATGCGAACGCAAGCCGGATGTGTACCTGGCCCTAGACG
>MDSV01139932.1_pt1 | contig 13969 bp, 13 predicted proteins | sample 810851 | NCBI WGS metagenome assembly MDSV01 (sample SAMN05326640, study PRJNA326480) | marine metagenome | isolation source: seawater | place: Atlantic Ocean: North East | collected 2012 | reverse complement strand
GCAAGCATTCGTACAATTCATAATAGTATGGCACCTATAAAGTTTAAGTTCATCAGCAACTTTTTTTAACCTTTCTTTTCTATCTTCATCTCTACTATCAATTATCCACCTATATGCCTGTAATAGAACTGCGGGTCCTAAATACTTATCTCCATTCCACCAATAACTTGGACATGATGTCGAACAGCATGCACACATAATACATTCATATAGACCATCCAGTTTTGCTCTATCATCTCTCGACTGAAAATTTTCTTTTTCAGTCATAGAATTATTTTTTAACCAAGGTTCTACAGACTCGTATTGCTTATACAAGTTGCTTAGATCACCAATTAAATCTTTTAATACTTTTAAATGAGGCAGTGGATATATATTTATATCTCCTTTAATTTCTGAATGAGATTTTGTGCAGGCTAAACCATTTTTGCCATCCATATTCATTGCGCAAGATCCACAAACTCCATGAGCACACGATCTCCTGTAGGCCAAAGTAGGATCAATTTCATTTTTTATCTTATTTAAAATATCTAAAACTTTTGAAGGACAGTTATCCATATCTACCTCATACGTATCGAGTCTTGGGTTGCCGCTAGATGATGGATCCCATCTATAAACATTTACCTTTCTTAAATTTTTTGACCCCGTCTTATCCTTGAAGTATTTGCCTTTTTCAACTTTAGAATTTTTTGGTAGGTTAATTTGAACCATTAATATACTCTTTCTTGAGGAGGAAAGTACTGAACATCATTTGACAAGGTACTTCTATGGACGGGTCTATAATCAATTTTAGTCTCACTTCCTTTACACCACGATAGAGTATGTTGCATAAATTTTTCATCATTTCTCTTTGGATAATCTTCTCTTGCATGCGCACCTCTGCTCTCTTTTCTGTGATATGCTGAATCCATTGTGGTTATTGCCTGTCTAATTAGATTATCAAACTCTAGAGTTTCGACTAAATCGGTATTAAATATTAATGATTTGTCTTGTATAGATATCTTTTCCATACCCTCATAAGGCTTTCTTATATCATTAACTCCCTCTTTAAGAGTTTTTTCAGTCCTAAAAACTGCACATTTTGATTGCATTGTCTTTTGCATTGACAATCTCAGTTCTGCAGTTGGATTGCTACCTCTAGAATTTCTTAATCTATCAAATCTTTCTAAACATTTGTCAGTTTCACTTTTTGATATTTCCTCATGTTTTGTACCCGGCTTAATTAATTCCGCTGCTCTTTTGGCTGCTGCCCTTCCAAATACAACTAAATCTATTAATGAGTTAGATCCAAGTCTATTTGCTCCATGGACCGAAACACACGCAGCTTCACCAATAGCCATTAAACCTGGAACTGTTTTTTCAGAACCATTGATTGTAAGCACTTCGGCTTTGAAATTTGTAGGTATACCACCCATATTATAATGTACTGTAGGAACTACAGGAATTGGTTCTTTAGTAACGTCCACATTTGCAAATAATTTTGAGGACTCAGATATGCCAGGCAATCTTTCGTCAATAACCTTTGGATCTAAATGATCTAGATGTAAGTGAACATGATCTTTATCTTTGCCCACTCCTCTCCCCTCATTTATTTCTACTGCAATTGATCTACTCACAACATCTCTTGAGGCTAAGTCTTTTGCTTTAGGTGCATATCTCTCCATAAACCTTTCACCTTTAGAGTTTACAAGGAATCCTCCCTCACCTCTTACTCCCTCGGATATTAAAGTTCCATGTCCATATATTCCAGTAGGATGAAACTGAACAAACTCCATATCTTGTAATGGCAGACCAGCTCTTAAAACCATTGCATTACCATCGCCTGTACATGTGTGTGCCGATGTAGCCGAATAATAAACTTTACCGTATCCTCCTGTAGCTATAATGGTAATATGAGATCTAAATCTATGTATTGTTCCATCATTTAAATTCCAAGCAATTACTCCCTTGCATTCACCATCTTTCATTAATAAATCTAAAGCAAAGTATTCAATAAAAAATTTTGTATTATGTTTTAGAGCTTGTCCATAGAGAGTGTGCAAAATTGCATGACCTGTTCTATCTGCTGCAGCACATGTTCTTTGTACAGGTTCATTTCCATAATTTTTTGTCATTCCACCAAATGGTCTTTGGTAAATTTTTCCGTCTTCTGTTCTGCTGAAAGGTACCCCATATTTCTCAAGTTCTAAAACTGCCCTTGGAGCCTCCTTGCATAAATATTCTATACAGTCTTGATCTCCTAACCAATCAGAACCTTTGACTGTATCGTACATATGCCACCTCCAGTCATCCTCTCCCATATTTCCTAACGCAGCCGATATACCTCCTTGAGCTGCAGATGTATGACTCCTAGTTGGAAAAACTTTTGAAATACAAGCTGTACTAAGACCAGCCTCGCTTAAACCAACTGCTGCCCTTAATCCAGATCCACCGGCACCAAGAACAACAACATCATATTCATGATCAATTATTTTATAAGAATTCATAAAGTTAAATTATACAGTATTAAAATTGTTATTATCGGTATTATTATAGCAAATAAATACAATAATCTATTTGCGACATTTTTTAATTTTTCATTTTGAATATAGTCCTCAAAAACCTCACTAATACTCAACGCTGAGTAAAAATATGCAGTTATAACCAACAAAGAGAACAATAATTTGTTGGGTTGGGTAGTAAAAAATATAAGAACATCTTGATAACTCTTATCATAAAAGGATGGGAGATTTACTAAGAACCATAACATTAAAGGGACCAAAATAATTGAGCTAATTTTCAAAAAGATCCATTTTTTAGTTGCATTAATCATATGATAAAATTTTTTCCTAAAATAAAAATTACAACTGTAAGAAAAAACGATCCAAATATTACTAAAAGTCCTGTCACATTTGACGTTTTCAATTCAAACCCTAATCCAATATCCCAAAATAAATGTCTTAACTCACTCAATGCTTGAAAAGAAAAAGACCAAATAATAGAAATTATCGTTAATTTCCCAAAAAAGCTCTGCAAAAATTTTTGTATTGAGTCATAATTATTTTCTCCCATTAATAATAAAAAAACCCAGAAGCATATTAATGTCATGATAGAAATATTTAAAATTCCAGTAATTCTATGAGTAATTGATACTAGTGAAGAAATATGCCAACTATAAACTTGAATATGTGGTGATAATGGACTTTCGTTTTTCATTTTTTTAATTTGTAATATGCTTCAGCGATTTCTACAGCGTTTAGTGCCGCACCTCTTAACAGGTTATCCGAAACAATCCATAAATTCAAAGAATTTTTTTTAGAATTGTCTTGTCTAATTCTAGATATAAATGTTTCATACTTTCCCTCAGAGTCCACAGGAGTAATATAACCTCCATCCTCTCTTTTATCTACAATCTTACAGCCATCAGAATTATTTAAAATTTCAGTTACCTTATTTAAAGAAATAGAATTTTCAAATTCAATATTCACTGACTCTGCATGCGAAACCATAACTGGGACTCTTGCACATGTAGCTGTAAGTTCAATATTATTATCTAATATTTTTTTTGTTTCATTTATCATTTTCAACTCTTCTTTTGTATAACCATCATCAGAAAACTTATCTATATGCGGTATGACATTAAATGCGATTTGTTTTGTGAAATTATTTATTGAAATTTTTTTATTATCTAAGATATCTTTCGTTTGCTCAATCATTTCATCCATAGGTTTTTTGCCTGCTCCTGATGTTGATTGATAAGTTGATATTACTACTCTTTTAATTTTAAAAGCTTCATGAAGGGGTTTTAAAACTATTACTAATTGAGCTGTTGAACAGTTTGGGTTTGCAATAATGTTTTTTTTTAATTTTTTGATATCTTGAGAATTTACCTGAGGCACAATTAATGGAACGTCTGGGTCCATTCTAAAATAACTTGAATTATCAATTACTACTGAAGACTTAGCAGCTATAGGTGCAAACTTTTCCGATATATTACCACCTGCAGAAAAAAAAGTTAATTCAGATTTTAAAAAATCAAATTTTTCTAAATTCTCAACAGTTATCTCTTTCCCTTTAAAGGTTAGTTTAGATCCTGTACTTTTTTCTGAAGCTAATAAGTAAAGATTTTGGATTGGTAATTTTTTATTTTCCAAAACCTCAATAATTTTTCTTCCAACGTTACCTGTCGCTCCTACAATAGCTACATTCATGATATATTATTTTGATCTTATACTAGATGAAAGGTAAAGCGCAAACTTTTCCACTACAACTTTTACCGTTAATGTCGATCTTAAATTCCTGGGAGTCTTTAAAATATGGCTTATTTACCATTGCAATACCTATTACTTGTTTAAACATTGGATTAAAAGAACCAGATCTTAATTCACCTATCAATTTATTATCTTTATCATACATGTTGATTGAGCCAGTCACGTGAATATTATTAGAGTCTATCTTAACTCCCATAAGTTTTTTCTTAACACCATTTGTCTTTACTTTTTTTAGTTCATCTTTTCCTAGAAAATTTACTTCACTATCCAAATTTACATATTTATCAAAACCACATTCTAGGGGATTATCTCCTATATCCATATCATTCCCATAAGATAGTAATGAACTTTCCAGTCTCTCTATTAAATTTGGGGCACCTGGTTTTATATTAAATTCAACTCCTACTTCAAATAGCTTATCATAGAGAGCCAACCCTGCCTCTTGGTGCTCCATATAAACCTCAAATCCACCTTGTTTTGACCATCCTGATCTTGCTATTAAATGTTTTGATCCACCAAATTCATAATAATCAAAACCAAAAAATTTTAATTCTTTAATTTTAGAGCCTAAAACTTTTTCCATTAAATCAAATGATTTTGGACCTTGTACCGAAAATATATCTACTTTTGCTTCAAAAATATTTACATCAAAATTTTTTCCTATTGCAATCCCTTTGGCAAATAATTCTACATCTGAGTCTGATAATGATATCCACCATCTATCATCTGATAATTTTAAAATTACAGGATCGTTTATTAAATTTCCCTTATCATCGATAATTGGAGCGTAATAACATCTGCCCACCTTTGCTTTAGAAAGATCCCTACATGTCATCAGCTGTACTAATTTATAAGAGTCTTTGCCGTTAATCTCTACTTGTCTTTGCCCAGCTGCATCCCAAACTTGAACATGTTCTTTTAAATGATAGTATAATTCCTCCAAAGGTCCGCCAAACCTTGTTGGCAAAAGCATATGATTATAAATTGTATAAGCTGTTACACCTTGTTTTTCTATTCTGGAAGTATACGAAGTGCCTCTTAGTCTTCTAGACTTTGATATAAAATATTCTTTCATTTTTTTAAAAATTCAATTACAGATTTTCTCATTTCAAAAGCTTTTTCATAGATTATCATATGACCACAATCATTTATGACTTTTACTTCTGAGTTTTTAATTTTTTCAGCCATCTTCTTTCCTACTTCAAGTGGTACCATTTTATCTAAGTCTCCAAAAATACATAAAGTTGAACACTTTATTTTTTCTATAGATTCTTTTCCGGACTTATAGTTGTTACAGGCATTTAAGTCTATATACAAAATTTCTCTAATTTCTCTTGTTGAATTTATTATTTTTTTAACAGGATTGCCTCCTATGAAAGCTTTAGAACCTTCATAACCCCATTTCATCATAAGTAACAAAGCTTTTTCATCCCCAGCTTGGGCTAAATCTAATAAGTCTTGATTTACTGGAAGTTTGTATGAGCCTCCAGCCAATACCAGCTTATTTACTAAATCTGGATATCGTGATGCAAAATCAATACCTATTAAGCACCCTTGAGAATGTCCAATAAAACTAATTTTTTGAATTTCTAAATTTTTCACCAATTCTTTAACCCAGTCTGAAATTTCTTCGATTGATTTTAAACTTGGTCCATCTGAATTTCCATGTCCTGGTAAGTCAATCGATAAAATATTAAATCCTTGAGAGACATAAAATTGCTCATGTAATGACCAAACTATATGACTTAAACCACTTCCATGCATTAGCAAGATTGTTGGTTTTTTTTTGTCTATATCCGTGCCACCTGTGGAGATAAACACGTCTTTCTCATTTACGTGTAAGTTCAGTTTATCTCCTTAGCCTTTTTTCTTAATTCAAATTTTTGGATTTTACCAGTTGATGTTTTTGGAAGCTCACAAAATTCAATTTTTTTTGGAACTTTAAAGCCAGCTAAAGTTTCTTTACAAAAATCAATCAATTCTTTTTCAGTTACAGGTTTATCTTTTACTGACTCAATAAAGGCACATGGTACTTCACCCCATTTTGCATCTGGTTTTGCAACAACTGCAGCTATGGATACGGATGGATGTTTTGCTAATGTATTTTCAATTTCAATTGAGGAAATATTCTCACCACCTGAAATAATTATATCTTTAGATCTGTCTTGAATCTTAACGTATCCATCTGGATGCATGACAGCTAAATCACCAGAATGAAACCATCCATCTTTCATGGCTTTATCTGTTGCATCTTTATCTTTAAAATAACCTTTCATTACTACATTTCCTCTAATCATTATCTCTCCGATTGATTTGCCATCTTTTGGAACTTGCTTCATAGTTTCTGGATCCATAACAGTTACACCTTCTGTATTTGGATATCTTACTCCCTGTCTTGCTTTTATATCATTTTGTTTATCTTCATTTAATTCATTCCAAGAATCATTCCATGCACACTGAGTAACGTGACCATAAGTTTCTGTAAGTCCATAAACATGCATCACCTCAAAACCTAAACTTTTCATTTTTTTAAAAATTATACTTGGAGGAGGTGCTCCAGCAGTTAAAACATAAACTTTTTGTTTCAATTTTTTTCTTTCATTATCAGGCGCTCCAGTAATCATATTAAGAACAATTGGTGCCCCGCCAAAATGGCTTACATCGTATTTTTCTATTAATTCAAAAATTTTTTTTACATCAATATTTCTTAAGCAGATTGTTCTTCCATTTAACATTGGAACTGTCCAAGGGTAACACCAACCATTACAGTGAAACATTGGAACTACTGTTAAAAAATTCAATCTATTTGGCATATTCCAAGCAACAGCGCTTCCAGTAGACATTAAGTAAGAGCCTCTATGATGGTAAACAACGCCCTTTGGATTTCCAGTTGTACCGGATGTGTAGCTTAAAGAAATTGCTTCCCACTCGTCATCTGGCATTTTCCAAGAATAATTTTCATCCCCAGTTTTTAAAAATTCTTCATATTCTAAATCACCAATTTTTTCACATTTAGATTGATCAGCAAATTTATCTTTAATATCAATTACCAAAATTTTATTTTTCACATTTTGTAAAGCTTTTTTAACTTCAACATGAAGCTGTCTATCAACAACTAATACCTTTGCATCACTATGATCTAAAATATAGGCTATAGTTTTGGCATCTAGCCTAATATTTATTGTGTTTAATACCCCTCCAGTCATTGGTACAGAATAGTGAGCTTCAAATATTTCAGGAGTATTAAATGCCAGAAATGAAACTGTGTCTCCTTTACCTATGCCTATTTTAGATAACGCGCTCGCAAACTTCACACATCTTTGATGTACTTCTGACCAAGTATAACTTCTATCTTCGTATACAATTGCTTCATAATTTGGATATACATCTTTTGATCTCTGCAAAAAAGTCAGAGGTGTTAATGGAACATAATTTGCATTATTTTTGTCTAAATTTGTGTCATAATGGTTCATAATTAGTTAAATCTAAAATCCATTATATATTTACTTCCGGTTTTAGCTGATAAATAATGGCTTTCAATCCTTGGTAATATTCTATTAAAATAAAAATTAGCTGTCTGAATTTTATCCTCATAAAAATCTTTGTTTTTTGAATATTCTTTGTAGCAAACTTCCAATACTTTAATCCAAGAATATCCTACGGCAACATAACCCAATACTTTTAAGTAATCGTTACATGCTGCACTAGCATCATCTTTTGAGGTATTTATTTTTTCTTTCATCCAATTTGAAAAATCAATTAATTTATTTATATAAGTTCTAAGTTTTTCCACTAAAGGTTTTATCTTTTCGTCATTTTCCTTTAGATCTTGATTGATCATATCTATATATTTTTGAATAATATCACCATTTTTATTAACTAACTTTCTAAAAACCAAGTCTATCGCTTGAACTGAGTTTGTTCCTTCATAAATTGGTGTTATTCTATTATCTCTATATAATTGCTCTATTCCCTGATCCTTTGTATATCCATATCCACCATGAATTTGCATTGCCTCGCTAGTTATTTCCATTCCCATATCTGAAAATAAGGACTTAACAACTGGAGTCATTAAAGAAACCATATCATTAGCATCTGCTTTAATTTTATCGTCACTGTGATTCAAGCTTACTTCGGTTTGTTGAGACAACCAAAAGCATAGTGCTCTTTCTCCCTCTATTATTGATTTCATAGTTAATAATGATTTTCTAATATCCGCATGATCTAAAATAAAATCCGCTCCTCCATTAGTAAGTTTTGTATTATTACTTTTTCCTTGCTTTCTTTCCTTCGCATAATTTAGTGAATTTTGATAAGCTATCTCTGACAATCCCAAACCTTGAATACCAACAACAATTCGTTCAAGATTCATCATTGTAAACATTGAATTAAGACCTTTATTTTTCGGTCCAATCATGTAGCCGGTTGCTTCATCAAAATTTAAAACGCACGTGGCAGATCCTTTTATACCCATTTTAGTTTCAATAGATCCTGTAGAAATTCCATTTCTAGGTCCAACTGTTCCATCGTCTTTTACAATAAATTTTGGAACTAAAAATAGACTTATACCTTTTGTGCCAGCTGGAGAGTCTGAGGATCTAGCAATTACTAAATGAATAATATTTTCAGTTAAATCATGATCTCCTGATGTTATAAATATTTTTTGCCCTGTAATTTTATAAGTTCCATCAGTTTGCTCAACCGCTTTTGTTTTTAAAAGACCTAAATCAGTTCCGCAAACTGGTTCTGTTAAACACATGGTACCACTCCATTTACCCTCGACCATTTTTGGAAGATACTTTTCTTTTAAGCTTTCTGATGCATGATGACTAATGCAGTTGTATGCTCCTAAGGTTAGTTCACTATAAAGTTTAAAAGCTAAGCTTGATGAAGATATCATTTCATCAAAGAATGCACTAACAGTTTTTGGCATACCTTGACCACCATATTTAGGATCACAAGATAGAGATGTCCACCCATCTTCAATAAATTTTTTGTATGCCTCTTTATATCCTGGCGGTGTTCTAACCACTCCATTTTCTAATTTGGCTGGATTTTCGTCACCCGCTTTTGCAAGTGGTAATATTAAATTTTGGTTAATTTTTGCGGCTTCTTCTAATATATTTTTTACTAAGTCAATTGTAACGTCTTTATACTTTTCAATTTCATTGTAATTTTTATTATTTCTAAGATTTTCATACAAGAAAAGCATGTCATCTACTGGTGCATTATAAGTTGGCATAATAATATACTAGTAAAAAAATGAATTATTTCAATTTTGAAATAATCGCATCTCCCATTTCACTAGTTGAAACCTCTTTTGTTCCTTTAGATAGTATATCTCTAGTCCTAATACCTTGATCTAAGACATCTTGTACCGCTTTTTCTAATAAATTAGCCTCATTATCAAGATTTAATGAATATTTTAGAGCCATAGCAAAGCTTAAAATTGATGCAATTGGGTTTGCTAACCCTTTTCCAGCAATATCGGGAGCAGATCCATGTATAGGTTCATACATTGCTCTCATTTCACCATCTTTGTTTTTTGCTCCCAAAGAGGCTGACGGCAAGAGACCTAATGAGCCAGTTAACATAGATGCCTGATCAGACAAAATATCACCGAACAAATTGTCTGTCACTATCACATCAAATTGTTTTGGATTTCTAAGTAACTGCATTGCACAATTATCTGCAAGCATATGAGTCAACTGCACATCTTTAAATTCTTTTTCATGCAGTAACGTCACTTCTTCTTTCCAAAGCTGTCCTGCTTCCATGACATTTGATTTTTCACAAGATGTTAATTTATTTGATCTTTTTTTTGCTAAATCAAAAGCAATTCTTGCAACCCTAATTATTTCACTTGTTGTATAAGTATGAGTGTTTATACCTTTTCTCTCTCCATTATTAATCGGTTTAATTCCTCTTGGTTCTCCAAAATAGATTCCTCCTGTCAGTTCTCTAACAATCATGATATCCAAACCTGATACGATTTCTGGTTTTAAAGTTGAGGCGTCAACTAATTGCTTAAAACAAATTGCTGGTCTAAGATTGGCAAATAATTTCAATTCTTTTCTTAATTTTAAAAGTGCCCGTTCTGGTTTCTTTGAAAAATCAAGATTATCCCATTTTGGACCACCAACAGCTCCTAGAATTACCGCTTCGCATTCCAATGCTTTATAAAATACTTCGTCTGTTATTGGAGTTCCATATTTGTCATAAGATGCTCCACCAGCTAATCCTTCTTCAATTTCAAAATCTAAAGATTTTTTTGAATTAAACCAATTAATTATTTTTTTTACCTCATTTATTACTTCTGGACCAATTCCATCTCCAGGTAATAAAAGAAACTTTCTCTTCTTAATTTTTATCATTAAAAATCCAAGGTTTTGAGTCTTTTAAGTTATTTTCAAAAGATTTTATTTTTTTTAATTTTTCAAGTGAAAGGGCAATATCATCTAATCCTTCTAAAAGGCATTTTTTTTTGAACTGATCTATTTCAAATTTTATCTCATTATTACCAAATAAAATTTTTTGATCTAAAAGATTTACAGAAATTTCTTCTTTCCTTTTTGAATACTCCGATATTTCTTTAATTTCATCTTCTGAAATTTTTATTGGTAAAATACCATTTTTAAAACAGTTATTATAAAAAATGTCAGCATAACTTGAGCTTATCACGCAAGTTATTCCGAAATCTAATAATGCCCAAGGGGCATGCTCTCTAGAAGATCCGCAACCAAAATTTTTTCCTGTAATTAATATTTTTGATTGATTGTAAGGTTTTTGATTAAGTATAAAGTTATCTATTTCTTTCCCATCTTGGTCATATCTCATCTCAAAAAAAAGATTTTTTCCTAATCCAGTTCTTTTAATTGTTTTAAGAAATTGTTTTGGGATTATCATATCAGTATCAATATTTACTATCGGAAGATAAGCTGGAATACTTTTTAAATTGTCAAACTTTTTCATTGTTTTTGATATTTTCTTACATCATCAAGACTACCAGAAATAGCTGCAGCTGCAGCCATAGCTGGACTTACCAAATGTGTTCTTCCACCTCTTCCTTGTCGTCCTTCAAAATTTCTATTTGATGTTGATGCGCATCTCTCCTCTGGCTTAAGTTTATCCGCATTCATTGCTAAACACATAGAGCATCCTGGTTCTCTCCATTCAAAACCTGAGCTTATAAAAATTTTGTCTAATCCTTCTTGCTCAGCTTGTTCTTTTACAAGTCCTGATCCAGGAACCACCATTCCACTAATATGATTTGCAATTTTTTTATCCTTTAGAATTTTGGCCGCATCTCTTAAATCCTCTATTCGACCATTAGTACAACTGCCAATAAAAACTTTATCAATTTTTATATTCTTAACTGCTGTACCAGGTTTAAGTCCCATATAACTTAATGATCTCTTTATTGAATTTTTTCTATCATCGTCAATTTCATTATCTGGATTTGGAATTTGCCCATCAATTGTTACTACATCTTGAGGGGAAGTACCCCAAGTAACCATCGGTACAATTTCATTTCCGTCCAATGTAATCTCTTTATCAAAAAATGCATCTTTATCAGATTTTAATGTTGTCCAATACTCCTCAGCCTGATCCCAACTATCTCCTTTAGGAGACATTGGTTTAGTTTTTAAATAATCAAAGACTTTATTATCTGGCTGTATCAAACCAGCTCTTGCCCCACCTTCAATTGTCATATTGCAGATTGTCATTCTTTGTTCAACACTTAATGAAGATATTAAGTTACCAGCATATTCTAAAACGTATCCTGTACCACCAGCCGTACCTATTTTTCCAATAATCTGTAAAATTACATCCTTAGATGTAACACCGATAGGTAATTTCCCATTAACATTAATTCTAAAGTTTTTTGATTTTTTCTGAAGAAGCGTTTGTGTGGCCAATACATGTTCTACTTCCGATGTCCCAATTCCAAAAGCTAAAGCACCAAATGCACCGTGCGTAGCTGTATGGCTATCCCCACAAACTATAATAGTTCCTGGTTGAGTAAATCCCTGTTCAGGTCCAATAATATGAACTATTCCTTGTCTTTTGTCATTCATACCAAACAATTTAATACCAAACTCTTTGCAATTTTTATCTAATGTTTCAACTTGAATTTTAGATTCTAAATCTGTTATTCCATTAGTCCTATCAGTAGTAGGAACATTGTGATCTGCAACTGCTAATGTTAGATTTGGTTGTCTAACCTTTCTGCCTGAAGTTCTGATACCCTCAAAAGCCTGTGGACTCGTAACCTCATGTATCAAATGTCTATCAACAAAAAGTAATGATGTACCATCTTCTTGTTGATGAACAAGATGCTCATTCCAGATTTTATCGTAAAGGGTTTTTGACATTTAGAAAAAAATTATATTTTTTTTTCTTCTGAGATTTTTTCCTCTGATAGAGCTTTTTCAGCATTATCAGTTTTATTTTTTTCTTCCTTTTTTATTGTTTTTTCCTCAGAAGCAGGTGCTAAATTCTCTTCATTTACATGTTCAGGTTTCGTATCAACTTCTATGCCTATTTTCTTTTTAATTTTTTCAGTTATTCTTGCTGATTTTCCGGTTCTATCTCTTAAATAGTAAAGTTTTGCTCTTCTAACTTTTCCTGATCTAGTTACCTTAATTGATGCAACTATTGAGCTATATAACGCAAATGTTCTCTCAACACCTTCTCCAAAAGAAATCTTTCTTACAGTAAAAGAGGAATTTATATCTCTATTTTTTTTTGCAATACAAACTCCTTCAAAATACTGAATTCTATCCCTTTTACCCTCTGTAATTTTTACACCAACTTTAATGATATCTCCTGGAAAAAAATCTGGAATCTTTTTTTCAGATAATATCTTTTCAACTTTCAATTTGTTAATATCTTCTATTGTTTTCATTTGTAAATAATTCAAATTTAATTTTTTTTATATTTTTGCCATAAATCTGGTCTTAGGTCGCGTGTTATAGCCTCAGATTGAGACAAACGCCAGTGTTTAATTTTAGCGTGATCTCCTGATAATAGTATGTCTGGCACTGATTTATTCTCCCAAATTTGAGGTTTTGTATATTGAGGATATTCTAGCAGACCATTTTCAAAACTCTCCTCTTGAGTAGATTGCAGATTTCCTAGCATACCTGGAATTAATCTCAAAATAGCATCTAAAAAGACAAAAGCTGCTGTCTCTCCTCCAGAAAGCACATAATCACCAAGACTTATTTCCTGAATATCTCTAGTTTCTAAAACTCTTTGGTCTATACCTTCAAAATGTCCACATAAAATATTTATTTTCTTTTCCTTTGAAAAATTTCTAGCGATTTTTTGATCCAAAACTTTTCCCCTTGGACTTAAATATATGATTTTTTCTCCTTTACTAGCTTTTCTATCTATTGATCTAGCAATTACATCTGGTTTTAAAACCATACCAGATCCACCTCCATATGGAGTATCATCTACCACTTTATGTTTGTCTTCAGCAAATTTTCTTATATCTACAATCTCCATATCCCATAATTTTTTTAATAAAGCTTTTCCGTACAATCCATCTTTTAAAGGTCCAGGAAAGGAATTGGGATATAATGTAAAAACTCTCGCTAAAAACATAGCTAATTATTTTTTCTCTTCTACTTTAGGTGCGTCTGCTTTTTTCTCTTCTACTTTAGGTGCGTCTGCTTTTTTCTCTTCTACTTTAGGTGCATCTGCTTTTTTCTCTT
>MDSV01098170.1_pt1 | contig 13969 bp, 12 predicted proteins | sample 810851 | NCBI WGS metagenome assembly MDSV01 (sample SAMN05326640, study PRJNA326480) | marine metagenome | isolation source: seawater | place: Atlantic Ocean: North East | collected 2012 | reverse complement strand
TTCTCCTGCTTTTCGAGAAACTGGAATAATAGGTACTACTCAGCAAGGACCGGATTTTACACTACTTGGATTAGACACAAAAAATATAGATGAATTTATTTGGTATAGAGAAGATTTTTCTAAATTAAATAAAGCAAAATTATTTGAAAAAATTACAAAACCACCAGATCCTTTACCTATTATTATTCCTAATGGGGCAACTCATCTTTCTGCAACAAGTAAACAACAGCCATATGTTAAAGATCATTTCTTTTGGATTATTCTAGAGGATTCAAAAAAAAGAAAAGTAACTGTAACACTTGGTCAAATTGAGTCAGAATGGACCGAGAAGATCGGAGAAATCCCATCTCATCTTGAGCCTCCTATTCAAATAGTTTCTATTCAAACATATATGCCAGTTTCTGGTGATACAGGTACACCGACTCAATGGTATATTGATGACGTTAAGGCAGTTGGATTAAATCAAGATAATATTTTAATTGATTTTGAGGGTGAAAATTATTGGTCCACTATTCCAACATCAAATGGATTAGACGATACTATTAATATAATTGATTATAATCAGAATAATTTCGCAAAGGTTGATTTAGATATTGGTACCGTTGTTGGTGTAAGGGGTATATATAGAAATTCTAATGGTAAACCAATACCCATTGCTGTTTCAAAAAATTATTTAGAATTAACAGAAAATAATATTGGTGATTATGACGTTATACAAGTATATGGAGGATTTGTACCAGTTGAAATTGTAGCGATTTTAGAAAACTTTCCTACATTAGATTCTAGTACGCAACCATTTATAATATTAGATGTGAATAGCCTGTTAGAATTCTTAGAATTTAGAGGTATGGTAAATATTTCGGAAAATGAATTTTTTATAGATGTTCATGAGGGTAAAAAGTCTGAGGTAAAAGAAAGAATCAATAATCTCTTTATGTCATCAACTATAAAAGATGCTGATGAAAGCTTGAATCAAACTTTAGTTGATCCTGTAACAATTTTAGGTTGGGAAGTGACATATTATATGGCTATAACTTTAAGTGTTTTAATTATAATATTATCTTTTTATTCATATTTTTTTGCTTTTTATAATAATAATAAAAAGGATGCTTTTATAATGAAATCTATTGGTGTTTCAAGAAAAAGTTTTATTCTCTCATTGACATTAGAAAATATATTTTTATTATTTTTTGGCACAATTATAGGGATAATTACTGGGTACTATTCAGCTAGATTTTCTATAACGGGAATAAATTATTTTTATGATCAGAATTTACCTCTTCCACCAATTATTTTTCAATGGAATTTTTCACCATTATTAATATCTTTATTTTTCATAATAATTATTAATATATCTTCAATTTATTTCATTTATAAAAAATTTGTTTATGATAGAGTTGAGTTAATCAAGTAATATTCATAAGTAAAATTAATTATGTGGTCAGATCCTAAAGTAGCAGTTGGCGCAATAATTCCATATAAATCTGGGATTATTTTAGTGCAAAGAGCTATCGAACCTGGGTTAGGGAAATGGACTTTTCCTTCTGGGTATGTAAATAGAGGTGAAGTAGTTGAGGAGGCATTAAAAAGAGAATTGCTCGAAGAGTGTGACATAAAATGTGAAATAGTTAAGCTAATTGGAATTTATTCAGAAGAAAATAATCCAGTAATTTTTATAGTTTATGAAGCCAAAATCATATCTGGTGAGCCGAAGAAAAATGATGATGAAAATTATGACATTATGATAGCTGATTTTGATAATTTGCCAGATTTAGCATTTAATCATGATAAGGATATAATTTTAAGCTGGAAAAAACTAATTTAAAATCCAAGAACTTATAAGATTGATTACTTTTAGATAATTCGTCTGGAAATTTTTTGAGCTAGTGTCATATTTCCATTCCTTATGTAGTTCATCACTGACTATTAGTAAATTACAAATAGAAACTTTTCTATACATTCCTAGCTTATACATTGCAGAAGTTTCCATATCTACACCTAAAATTCCCTTATCCGAATATTTCTTTATATCGTTTTTTGTTTCACGATAAAATCCATCCGTTGTCCACCAGTCTCCTGCTCCTGTATTAATATCTGACTTGATAAAAATATCTTTTAATTGGTTAAATAATTTTTCATCTGGTTTAATTTCACCTTTTATTTTGTAATGTTGAGATGTTCCTTCATCAATAATTTTACAATAATATGGAATGAGTATGTCTCCAATTTGAAAATCTTTTTTTAAGCTTCCCGCAGCACCAAGGCCAATAATCTCCTGAGCACCACATGTAATTAAATCTTCTAAAAACATCACTGTGCCAGGTGAACCAACTGGTCCATGCACAACAGAAATATTTTTTTCTAAGTTTGTTTTAAACCAATATGTACTATTGTACATAGTTGTGTCATGATGATTAGCATTTATTTTTTCAGCTAGAAAGTTAGCCCAATTATAAGACCATGTAAATATAATTTTTTCCCCTACCTTAAAATCATCTGTCTTTTTGTCCGCACTAAAAAACCTTTGATCAATAGCATCTCTTGGGGTGAATCGCATCAATTTTAAAAACTACTAGGAGTTTCTTTAAGCTGAGAATTGATTGCATCCATATATGAATTTACACCTGCTTGGATAAATTTTTTATCTGAACTTACTATCCAGTTTATATCTCTTTCTAACCAGTATGCAGTTTGTTCGACCGTAACTCCCAGAGTTCCAGTATGTTTACCGGCAGCTTTTATTTTCACAGATAATTCTTCAATTGTATCTAGGACTTTTGGATTCATAGTATCACCAGGCATTCCAAAATTCACAGATAAATCTCCTGGACCTAAAAATATTGCATCTACATTGTCAGTTGTTATAATATCTTTGTGATTTTTTACACCCTCAACAGTTTCTATTTGGAGAGAAATAAATGTTTCATCATTTGCTTCTCTAATATACTCAGCCATGTTTTGAAGCCCCCATTCTGCACTTCTTCCAGAAAAAGCTCCTCTTTTTCCTATGGGAGGATATTTTACAGAATCTACCACTTTTTGGGCATCATCTCCAGAGTTAATAAGAGGTATCATAACTCCACTTGCTCCAGCATCTAGATATCGTTGAATATTTTGTTGTTCATTTAGTCCTATTCTAAGAATAGGTGTGGTGTTAGAAAGTTCTGCTGCACGAATCATATTTTCAGCAGTTTCATAATCCATTGGACCATGCTCACAATCAATAACAACAAAATCAAATCCTAACCAACCCATATATTCAACTAAGCCAGGTGAGGGGAAACCAATAAATGGACCTATAGCCGATGTTCCAGAGTTTAACTTTTTCTTAAGATCATTCTTTTTCACAATTTACCTCTAATCTTTATCCATAATTAATAATTATAGCTTAATCTTGTAATCTAGTTTCAGATACTCCATTTTCTATCAAGATTTTTTTTGTTCTATCAAGTATTAATTTAGCTATCTTATCACTTTTTTGATCAGCATTTATTACACACCATCTTTTTTCACTTTTAGATATAGAGAGATACCCTTCTCTAACTTTTTTGTGAAACTCTATGGGTGATTGTTCAAATCGTCTTTGATTTTCAGAATCTATTCTTTTTTCATTATTTTCTTCTTCTGTGAACAAATCAGTTTGATTTGAAACTCTAGAAAGTGAAATTTCAGGATCAATATCTAGTAGTATAGTCAAGTCGGGAGTAATATTTTTGGAGGCTATTTTATTTAGCTTTTTAATAGTTTCAACATTCAATCCATACCCAAATCCCTGATAAGAAATTGTAGAATCAATAAATCTATCAACAATTACTACTTTATTTTTTCTTAACGCTGGGATGATTATTTCTGCCATTATTTGAGCACGCGCGGCTTCAAAAAGTAGTGTTTCTGACAAAGCAGAAATATTTCCTGAACTCTTAATCCATTTTCTAATATTGTTACCCAGCATACTTCCGCCAGGTTCTTGCGTTTTTATAGAATCTATACCATACTTTTTTAATTGGCGGCATAAAATATTTGATTGAGTAGATTTTCCAACACCTTCACCACCTTCAAAAGTAATTAGTAAGCCTTTTTTCACACTTATTTTTTCTAGTTTTGGAGTAATATCTCCAAAATCCAAGGACTGTTGATTGCTATTTATCAAATTAAAATTCTCTTAAATATTTATTTGAAATTATATCTTGTTTTTCGAGATAATAACTCTTCTATTTGGTTCTTTACCAATGCTTCTAGAGTTTAAGTTACTTCTACTTATTATGTCGTGTTGTATTTTTCTTATGTTTGAAGATTGCGGATGAAGTTTAATTTTTTTATCCCCGTCAATAATTTTACTTATTGCTAGTTCGGCTTCATAAATTGCCATTTTTCTTATATCATTAGTTTTTTCGTTTTGATCAACTTGTCTATTTATAAATCTTTCTAAGAATTGTTTCATTTGTTCTCTGCTTGCTTTTCTTAGAACATTCACACTTATACCAATTTTTTCAGCATTTTTTATAATAGTTGGCCTTCTACTATAATGTGATTTTGTAGTTACAAAAACCTCAGCATTTTCTGGGAAATCAACTATTTGAATAGGAATTCTATTTTTTTGTGCTATTTCAATTAATGTACTTTTACTGATACCAAAAGGATAAATTCTTGTATTAAAAGAATTAGATATTTCTTTTTCTAACTCATCCTCATTTTTTATATCTTGCACATAAAAATTTTCTTTTGATTTTTTTTGAATATTATTATAATCAAAATCATTCAATTGAAAAGGAGCTGGCTTAAATATAGAGTTATAATTATCTCTATTTTCAATTATTATTTCTACTTCATCATTTTGATCTAATTTTCTAGTCTCTTGTCCATATAATAGTCCTCTTAGACTACTATCCACTGCAGCTTTTACATCTGAATTAATAACAACTATGTTCCTATCTTTAATTTCTACAACAATTTCGAAAGTTGGGTGATGTTTTCTTTCCAAGACCGTTTTTTGAGATTTTCTTTTTCTTGCTTCTATATCTCCTAAGGTTACGGTTTGAGTTCCTCCAATTAAGTCTGACAAAGTTGGGTTAGAAATTACATTTGATAGTGTATTACCGTGAGCAGTAGCGATTAATTGCACTCCTCTTTCTGCAATAGTTCTTGCAGCTAATGCTTCTAATTCTGTACTCATCTCATCAATTACAATAACTTCCGGCATATGATTTTCTACAGCTTCAATCATTACATTATGCTGTAAGTGAGTGTTTGGAACTTGAAGTCTTCTTGATTTTCCTATTGCATAATGTGGAACATCTCCATCACCGGCTATCTCGTTAGAGGTATCTACTATTACTACTCTTTTGTTAGACTTGTCAGATAAAGTTCTTGCAGTTTCTCTAAGCATAGTAGTTTTACCTACACCTGGTCTGCCCAAAATCAGGATATTTTTACCAGAAAAAATTAAATCTTCAATTAGTTTTACTGATCCAAATACTGCTCTTCCGATTCTACAAGTTATTCCTACAGGATCACCTTGTCTATTTTTTATTACAGAAATTCTGTGTAATGTTCTTTCAATACCAGCTCTATTATCATCACCAAACTTACCAATTTTATTTATTACATTTACTATTTGCTGTCTTGTAACTTCTTTTTCATTCAAAGGTGTAGTTTTATTAATATATCTAGCCTCTGGTTTTCTACCTAAATCCAGTATTATCTCTAATAGGTCATCTTGATTATCATCAGAAAAGATGTTTTTCGTTATCTCTTTAGGGAATATATCTAGAAAAACTTTTATCTCATCAATGTTGTTATGTTTGTGAAGTTTATTATCCATAAACTTTACCATTGTTACATAACTTTAAGAAATATTGATGAATCCTAGGATCATCAGTAAGTTCAGGATGAAAAGATGTAGCAAGTATTTTATCCTGTTTAGCGGCAATTATTTCATCATTATGAGTAGAAAGTATTTTTACACTCTTTCCAACTTCTCTGATTATAGGAGCTCTTATAAAAATAGCATTAAACATTTCACCACCTAATTCATCTATACTAACTTTTTCTTCAAAGCTATCAACCTGCCTGCCATAATAATTTCTTTCAACTACTATATCCATAATTCCTAAAGGTTTAGGATAATCATCTTTCAACTTTTTTGATATTGTGATCATACCAGCACATGTACCCCATAGTCCCATACCACTATTAACACACTGTTTAATTTTTTCTTCAAACCCATAATTACGTATGAGTTTACAAATAGTTGTACTTTCGCCTCCTGGGATGATTAATCCATCTAAATGTTCTAGCTCATCAGGTTTTTTTATTAATTGAGCATTAATATCTAGTTTATTTAAGATATCATGATGCTCAAAAAAATCTCCTTGAAGAGCTAAAACACCTATTTTTATATCAGGAAAATTTCCCAATGTTACCAACCTCTAGTTTGAAGTTGGTCTTTTTCATCAATTTTATTCGCTTCTATACCTGGCATAGCATCACCTAAACCTGCAGATATTTCTGCAAGCATATCAGGATCATTATAATGAGTTGTTGCCTTAACAATAGCTTCTGCCATTTTTGATGGGTTTGAACTTTTGAATATTCCTGAGCCTACAAATACTCCTTCAACACCTATTTGCATCATTAATGCAGCATCAGAAGGGGTTGCGATTCCACCAGCAGAGAAATTAACAACCGGTAATTTACCATTTTTATGAACCTCTAAAACAAGCTCATATGGAGCTTGAAAATCTCTAGCTGCAGACATTAATTCTTCTTCAGGCATATTTTGTAATTTTCTAATATCACTTAGTATTTGTCTTGCGTGGGTAACTGCGTGAACTACATCTCCCGTTCCAGCCTCACCTTTAGTTCTTATCATAGCTGCTCCCTCACCAATTCTTCTGAGTGCTTCACCAAGATTTCTTGCTCCACAAACAAAAGGCATTTTGAAATCCCATTTGTTTATATGAAAATCATTATCAGCTGGTGTAAGAACTTCAGATTCATCACAATAATCAACTCCTAAAGATTCAAGAACTTGCGCTTCTACAAAATGACCAATTCGAGCTTTAGCCATAACTGGTATAGATACAGAATTTATAATACCTGATACTAAATCAGGATCGGACATTCTTGCTACTCCACCATCTCTTCTTATATCTGAAGGTACACGTTCGAGAGCCATTACTGACACTGCTCCAGCGTCTTCTGCAATTTTTGCTTCGTCTGGAGTGACTACGTCCATTATCACTCCACCTTTTAGCATTTGAGCTAATCCACCCTTCACTTTCCAATCACCTACGTTGGGCTTAGTTTGATCTTTCCAACTTTGATTAGAATTAACCATCTTTGTTGATGTCATTATATTTCCTTTCGGCTTTGTTTATTAATTTTTTAGCGACACCGAACCCGCTATAATATCTATTATAACTCTTAAAATGATCTAATAATTGAAGATTATAATTTTTTTGATATGAAGTTTACTAAATCTGAAGTTCTAGAAGCATAACCCCATTCGTTATCATACCAACCTACTATTTTGAATAGCCCGGTTCCCTGAATTTTTGATGTTAACGATAAGTCAATTGTGCAAGAATAAGGATTGCCTATGAAATCAGAAGAAACAAGTTCTTCATATGTACAATCTAAGATTCCTTTAAGATTACCAGATGCTGCATCCTTATATAATTCATTTATTTTTTCAATACTCTCATCTTTTTTCAACTTCACAGTTAGGTCAGTTACTGAACTAGAGATTACAGGTACCCGGTAAGCCATACCGTCTATTTTACCTTCCAAGTCTGGTATTACTTTTGTTACTGCTTTTGCTGCGCCTGTAGTTGTTGGAATAATACTTGCAGCAGCAGCTCTAGCTCTTCTTAGGTCTGAATGGTTTTGATCTAGTATATTTTGATCATTGGTATAAGCATGGATTGTGGACATAAATGCGCTTTCTAGTTCAAAATTGTCATTCAGCACTTTTACCATTGGAGCTACACAATTTGTTGTACAAGATGCATTTGAAAGAATATTATGTTTTTTTGGGTTGTAGTCATCATTGTTAACTCCCAATACTATAGTAAGATCTTCGTTTTGTGCTGGAGCTGAGATTATAACTTTTTTAACAGAGTCTCCTAAATGATCAGATGCTAATTTAGCGTCAGTAAAAAATCCTGTTGATTCTATAACTATTTCGACTCCTTCATTTGCCCAATCAATATTTGCTGGAGATTTCTCATGAAGAAATTTTATCTGATTACCATTTAGGGCTATACCATTATCAAACACTTTTATATTTTCATTAAAGATACCATGTGTAGAGTCATATTTTAGTAAATGTGCACTGGTTTTAGTATCACTCAAATCATTAATTGCAACTACTTCGAGAGAATTGCTATATTTATGATTTATAGTTTTTAGGACTTGCCTACCAATTCTTCCGAAACCATTAATTCCTAATCTAATTTTTCCCATTTTTCTCCTTGTAATTTTTTTATTAGTTACTTATATTTATAAAATATTTTTCCCAAGGTATTTATTATCACCAATAATTTCCTCAATACTCAGTAGCCTATTATATTTTGCCACCCTTTCACTTCTATTTGGTGCGCCTGTCTTTATTTGACCTGACGAAACTCCGACTGCAAAATCTGATATTGTTGTATCTTCTGTCTCACCAGAGCGATGGCTAATAATACAACTAAGATTTGATTGCTTAGCTAATTTAATAGTACTGAGAGTTTCTGAAACTGTACCGACTTGGTTAAGTTTAATTAGAATTGAATTTGCTGATTTGTTATCAATTCCTCTTTTTAGATATTTTTCTTGTGTAACGAATAAATCATCTCCCACTAGTTGAACATTATCTCCTAATGTTTTAGTCAAGTTTGCCCATCCATCCCAGTCATCCTCAGAAAGCCCATCTTCAATAGAATAAATTGGATACTCTTCACATAATTTTTCATACTCTTTTACTAATGATTTACTAGTTAATATTTTATTTTCTCTACTTAGATGATATTTATTATTTGTGTAAAATTCAGAGGCAGCTACATCGAGTGCAATATAAACATCCTTACCGGGATTATAGCCTGCATCTTTTATAGATTCTGCTACATAATTTATAGCCTCACTATTTGTGAGGTTCTGTGGAGCAAACCCTCCCTCATCTCCAACAGTTGTAACGTGGTTGTTTTTCTTTAGATTATTTTTTAGAACATGATAAATTTCAACACCACATCTTAGAGCTTCATTAAAGTTATTAAATCCAATTGGAGCTATCATTATTTCTTGAAAATCTGTTGATCCCTCTGCATGTGCTCCTCCATTTAGTATATTCATCATTGGTACAGGTAAGGAAATTTCATTATTAGAATCGTATAGTTGATTAATATATTTATATAGAGGTATTTTTAAACTTTTTGATGCAGATTTCATGGTTGCGAGCGATACAGCTAATATAGAATTTGCACCAAGATTACTTTTATTTTCTGTATTATCAAAATCGATCATAATATTATCAATTTTTTTCTGTTTCAAAGGATCTAAATTAGTAAGTAAATTCCTGATTTTTTCATTTATGTTTTCTACTGCATTTAGTACTCCTTTCCCTGAAAATCTATTTTTGTCTCCGTCACGGAGTTCAACTGCTTCTCTTTTACCCGTACTTGCTCCTGAAGGTACAGCAGCAGTACCAGTATTACCACTTGATAAAACAACAGTTGCTTCTATAGTTGGATTACCTCTAGAATCTAAAATTTCTCTAGCAGTAATATCTGTAATTTTATCCATTATAATTCCTTAGCTTTTTTTAAAAATTAATTATCAGAGATGGCTTTTTTTTGTAGCTGAAAAAGCTCATTTATACCCTTTTTGGCCATTAATATCATTTCAGAAAATTCATCAGAATTAAAGGAAGATTTTTCGGCAGTTCCTTGGATTTCAACAAATTCAAATTTATCGTTCATTACAATATTCATATCAACCTCGGCATTAGAGTCTTCACTGTAATTTAAGTCCAGTAGTATATTTTTATCAACTATCCCAACACTTACTGCAGACACTAAATTCTTAACCGGATTGTTTGTAAATATTTTTTCATGGATACCATGTTTTATAGCTAAATTAAGTGCTATAAAAGCTCCTGTTATAGATGCTGTTCTTGTTCCTCCATCTGCACGAATTACATCACAATCTATAATGATAGATATTTCACCGAGCATATGTAAATCAATAATCGATCGTAAAGATCTACCAATTAGTCTTTGTATTTCTTGGGTACGTCCCGAGATTTTAAACCTTTCTCTTTGTATTCTATCTTTTGAAGATCTTGGTAACATTGAGTATTCTGCAGTAACCCAACCACTGCCTTTTCCTTTAAGCCATTTAGGAACTTTTTTCTCAATTGTTGCAGAGCAGATAACTTTTGTGTTTCCTATCTCAATTAGAGCTGACCCCTCTGAATCAGGTAAAAAATTTGGAGTGATTTTAACTTCTCTAAGATCAGAAAAATTTCTATTATCAATTCTTTTATTATTTATTTCCGGCAATTTATTTTTCCAATCTTTATAATTTAATAGTATCAGGAATACAATAATTGCTTCTGATACAAAAAAATATTAATTTTAACTATTTTGAGGTGAATAATGCATGTCGTAATAATGGGTGCTGGAGCTGTAGGTGGATATTTTGGTGGGGTTTTAGCTAATCAAGGCGAACAAGTAACATTAATAGCTAGAGGTGAGCACTTGAGAAAAATTAAAGAGAAGGGATTATTAGTCGATAGTCATTGGGGTAATTTTCGAGTAAATGTTAATGCAACTGATGATCCTATAAACACTGCTCCAGCAGATTTGATTTTTTATAGTCCTAAGCTATATTCTAATTTTGAAACATTGCCTCTGATTTCTCCTCTTGTAACCGATAAAACTGCAATATTAACTATACAAAATGGTATTTCTAGTGGCTCGATAATATCTGAGCATTATGACAAAGAAAAAATTCTTCAAGGAGCAACTTATATTGAATCTTCAGTGGCTGCTCCAGGACATATTTCACAGTCTGGATCTGTTGCAAAAATTGAATTTGGTGAAGAAAATGGTTCAGTTACGAAAAGAGTAGAAGAATTAGCTAAATTCTTGAAGCGACCTGGTATACAAATAGAAGTTAGTAATAATATAAAGAAAACCCTTTGGACGAAACTGGTATTTGTTGCTTCAATTGGAACTATCATGGCAGCATCTCGTTCAAAATTATCTGAAGTTTTTTCTTCTCCATTTGGGTATGAAACTATTAAAAATACGATGAATGAAATTTTATTAGTCGGTAAATCTCAAGGTATCGAGTTTGATATTGACATAGTAAAGAATTTTATGGATGCAGCTGAAAAAGAAGCTGAACATTTTCAAGCATCTATACAGTATGATTTATACTCTGGAAAACCATTGGAACTTGATGATCTTTTAGGCAGTGTAGTCAAATTAGCACACAAAGAAGGTATACCTGTACCTTCAAGCATGGCATTAATTACAACACTTGATAGATTTAAGAGTGGAAAAACTACATAAATAAATTTTAGATATTATTTTTTACAATCGGTAAAATTATCCTTGATGGATAAGTCTCATTGGTATGAATGGTATTATTTGCGATAATTTTTTTTGTATGAAACCCTAATTTTTCACCCGAATTTGGATTTACATCAAATCTTGGGTAGTTTGAACTAGATATATCTAATCTGATTTTATGACCTTTCTTAAATAAATTTGAAATGGGCCACAATTTAACAGAAATTTCGTATGGCTTATCGGGTATTAATAACTCTGGGTTTGTCCATGAGTCTCTATACCTCATTCTTAGTATAGTATCGGTTAGATTCAAATGATAGCCTTCATAGTAATCAGATGATTCAGGATAAATATCTAAAAGCTTAAAGGTAAAATCTGTATCTAAACAATCTGATGAAACCCATATTTTCAAAACTACTTCTCCGGTAACCTCTGTATCATCCTCAAGTATTTTTGTCTCGAATGATATAACATCATCTCTATCCCTTAGTAATTTATATGGCTTTTTGGCTCCTATCCATATTTCTGATTCTTTTTGATGCCATCCAGCAGCAGATATAACTTCTCTCATATTATTTCGAACAAGAGTCCATTGATCTAGGAAATCTGGGATAAGATCTTCTTTTGGACCTCCTTCTTTTTCAGGAATTATTTCGAACATACCTACAATCTGGCCGCCTATCGTTGGTACTGGATTATTAGGGTCGAAAGTATAGGTTAGTTTACTGTTATGTTCAGAATCTAAAAATGGAGTAAGTTCTTTTTCACCAGTAAGAAATAAAGTATTATATTCTGTTCTTTCCAATGGCCATTCTGTTTCATCTCTCCATATTCCTCCATGATTTAGGTTACCTTTTGATGTTTTATTGCCATCTCCATGTCCCATAACATATAATCTTATTTTTGGTTTTTCTTCTGTATCAATTGATTTTAGATGCTTATCGAAAAAGTTTAATCTTTCGTCATTATATTTTTTTACACCCCAAACACTCTGTCTACCTGTATCTGCATCTCCATGATTACTACCTTCGGCTCTCATTCCTCCATGACACCACGGGCCAATTATCAGGCTTGTATTAGACTTATTTTTTTTCTCCATGAACTTATAATAATCTGATGATGCTCCAATGAAATTATCATAATACCCGCAAGCTATCATTAGAGGTACATCTGCATGCTCATTAAAATATTTCTCCTGATTGGCATATTCACCATCCCACCATTCATCATAATCACTTTTTAGCAAATAATTTTTTGCAGTTTGCTCTATAGAGGGAGCAACTTTAAGAGCTGTATCAAATGGATTATCAGGGAATTTTTGTATCCAATCTCTCATATTTCTCATAGCATCCATTATCTCTTTAGCCTTGTTTTTATCATGACCAATTTCATGGCAATCTAATGCATGTAAATGAATTGCGGCAAACATTTGTAGAGCCATTGCTCCGCCCTCTCTACACTCATGAAGGTACGGGTTAGTTGGTGCGGCTTCAACCCACATTGCAGAAAGATGAGGGGGCTTTTTTAATGCTAATTGTTGTTGTACTATACCTCTATGAGATGATCCTAAAGTCCCAATTTTTTTATTAGACCATTCTTGTTTAGCTAACCATTCAATTGTGTCATATCCATCATCACCTTCCCATGGATTATGAGCGTGAAAGTATTTACCATCACCCTCTGATCTAAATCTTGACCTCAAATCCTGGATTGCAAAAGTGTATCCCCTTCTGGCAAAAAATGGGTATATATCATCCCATTCTGGAGCCGTTTTATCATATGATGTTCTTACTAATAATGTTGGAAGTTTTTCTTTTGGAAGCGATCCGTCCCCACGGCATGGATAATAAATATCAGTAGCAAGCCTTATTCCATCTCTCATAGGTATCATTACATCACGATCTTGATAGAATCCGTAAGTCGGTTCTGATTTTTTTTTGGGCATAAAACTCTATTTTTCTTTATAAATATATTAAAAGATCATTTAATAGTAAAAAAATAATACACTAAATACTTTTTTTCTATTATTATCTACAAATTATAAACTAATCTAATTTTTAATTACAGGAGAAAAAATTGACATTCAAAGTTATTGCTATGGATTACAAAAAGTCACCCTTGGACCTGACTATAAACACCATCATTGATGCTGGAATTGAGTTTGAGTATATTCCGTGTAAAACTCAAAATGATATGATTCAGGCCGGGAAAAATGCTGATGTCATATTAGTAGGTACTGTTCCCCATACTACTAGTGAAGTTATTGAAAGTTTACCAAACCTAAAAATGATTGGTCGACATGGTGTGGGTGTTGACTCTGTTGACTTAGTTTCAGCCACTGAAAACGGTATATGTGTTACTAACACACCTGGTGTTAATACCAGTGAAGTAGCAGATCATGCTGTGGCTTT
>MDSV01193454.1_pt1 | contig 13970 bp, 17 predicted proteins | sample 810851 | NCBI WGS metagenome assembly MDSV01 (sample SAMN05326640, study PRJNA326480) | marine metagenome | isolation source: seawater | place: Atlantic Ocean: North East | collected 2012 | reverse complement strand
GTTTTACTGCTTCTTCAGGTAATCAGTTTGATGGTTGGAGAGCAGGTTCATCAGGTGGGCCTTTAATAACAACTTCTACAAGTTATAATGCTTACTATAACAATTCTTATATAATAAATTATACTAAATGGTATGCAAGAACATCTGTTGCTGCACCTCCTAGATATACAACAGCTTATCCTTATGGTACAAGTTCTTTTGGTGCTTGTAATGCAACTAGTTATATGACTTTTTATGTTTCAACAGCTTATTCAGCTTTGACCGCTCCAAAAATTTATGCAAATTCAACTGGTAATACAGGTGCACCAGTGGGGTTTTATTCAAATGGATTTTATTATAGGTATTTTAATGGTAGTTCATTTCCTTTTCCACAATCGTTTTGTGGATTTTAAATATTTATTAATATGGGAAGAGAAACTATAGGGTCTGGTACTATTGGAATACACCATAAAATGTATTCTTACTGTTGGAGAAACATTCAACCTACTCCATCTTATTGGAATAATAATTTAAGTTTATGTAAATTTTTAAAATATTCGGCCTATCCTTATGTTGTAGGAACTGCTGGTGTTTCTTCTACTAATTTAGGTGTTGGTACTTATTTAAGAAATAAGGGATATTTATATTTTTTAAGATTACATAATACTACTAATTGTACAATTGAAATAAGAAATAGCCAAGCAGATACCTATTCTTCACCATGGTTTAGTGGACCTAATAATGCAATATCAACAACTAGTAGTACAGGAAAAATAGGTTACCGTGGTCAATTTATTTCTAATACAGCACCTTATTTTAATATTCAGGCAAGTGCTGGTTCGGGTTATAATTTTGATGGTTGGTATACAGCTTCTTCCGGGGGTTCTTTAATCACTGCATCTACAAGTTATAATGCTTATTATAATTATACCAATTTAATAAATATGAATAATTGGTATGCAAGAACATCAGCTTCCTCTTTTGTTGCTTCTACTAATGTTTATTATGGAGGGGCTTGTGTTAGTGCTTGTACAACAACATACCCATTAAGTGGTCCTAATCTCCAAACCCTTTATTGGAGTACTTCCACCACTCCTCAAGCTGAGACTTTTTCATATGCTGGAGGCCCTTTTTATTTAAATTCTGGGTTAACAACAGGTATAAGTTCTCTTGGTTCAAGATCCTATTCTAATACCTATGTTTGTAGATTTATATCTGGTACTAATCAATTAAGCCCTGCTTCTTTATGCCCGGGTTATTAAAAATAAATTAAAAATTATTTGGAAAAATTAAATTAGTTATTTATATTGTTGTATAAAAAGTTTTAAATGAATATAATTATCCCAATAGCAGGTGGAATAGGCAAATGTATAGCCGGAACAGCCTTTGTAAAAGCTGTAAAAAAACAATACCCCGAATCTAAAATTATTGTTAGTTCACCCTACCCTTCAGTTTTTAAACACCACCCAGATATTTCAGAAACTATATTAATAGATGCTGAACGAAATTCAATTTTTTCAAAATATTGTAAAGATAAGGAATTTAAAGTTTTTATAATGGATCCATTTTTACATAATGAATTTATAACAGAAACTAACCATATAATTCCTATTTGGTGTAAAGCAAATGATATTGAATATAATGGAGAAAAACCAGAAATATTTTTAACTGATAATGAAAAGGAATACTATAGTAATTTCTTTATGTTTGATAGATTAGAAAAACCTATCCTTGCAATGCAAGTAAGTGGGGGTAGTATAGCTCCTAATATTCAACCTGGTTATAATTGGGCTAGAGACTTGCCTCAAGAAACTGTAGTAAAAATAATTGAAGAATATAGAGATTATTATACTATAATTAACATAAAAAGGGAAGACCAACAAGGATATAACGATACAATAGAATGTAATTCAAATGTAAGATCTATAGCTTATCTTTTATTAAACGCAGAAAAAAGATTATTTATTGATAGTTTTGCCCAACATATGGCGGCTGCTTTAAATTTACCTTCTACAGTTTGTTGGATAACAACTAATCCTACTGTATTTGGTTATGATATACATGATAATGTTATTGCAAACCCACATAATGTAGATTTTGTTACTGAAACTCCAACTTATTCAAGATATGAATTAAATGAAAGTATAGTTGATTTGCCCTGGGAAAAAACAGAAGACATTTTTGATGTTAATAAAATATTTCAATCATTAAATAAAAGTTAATATGGATAAATCATTTATAATCACCCCAAATAGTACAGATCCTGTAAATTATTATTTTTACGAGGAGGGGTTTACTAGAGAAGAATTAAATAAAATAGAAAAGGAAACTGCTAAATTACCTTTACATTCAGCATCTACTTTTGGGTCAGATGATGGGGGTGATACTAGAAGTTCTAGAATCAAATGGGTACCACAAAATACACAATGGTGGTGGTTATATGAAAAATTACATGATATGGCTATTGAAGCTAATAGCACTTTATGGAAATTTGGTTTATTTAATATGCCCGAACAAATACAATATACTGAATACTTAGCCTCTAAAGATGGAAAATATGAATGGCATCAAGATATTGGTCCCGGTTTAGGTTCACTTAGAAAAGTATCTATTACAGTACAGTTATCTGAACCTGATGAATATGAAGGAGGTGATTTAGAATTATTTATGGGAGGTCCTTTTGATAATCCCCAAATAACAAAAGCACCAAGAAAAGCAGGCTGTGTTTTTCTTTTTCCTTCTTTTTTAATGCATAGAGTTGCCCCAGTAACAAAAGGAACTAGAAAAAGTTTTGTTTTATGGTTAGGCGGTTCTCCACTTTATTAATATATGATTTTAGATAATATATCACAAATAGCAATACATAATGGGGGAAGTATAACTCCATTAATAATACCCTCAGAATTAACGGGGGGAACAGGCCTCTGTAATGTGGCAATTTTTATAGATGATAATGGTGAATTACTTGCCAATATAAGACATGTACATTATTCCCTTTATCATTCGGAGTTTGATCAAAAATATTATTGCAAATGGGGGGCATTAGCTTATTTAAATCCTGAGGATGATTTAACTTTAACAACAGGTAATTATCTTTGTAAATTGGACAGGGATACCCATGAAATATTAGAATTTAAAAATGTTGATACATCTAAACATGATATAAAACCTATTTGGTCCTTTGTTGGTTTAGAAGATGGTAGAATTTTTAGATGGGATGGGCAATTATATCTTTGTGGAGTTAGGAGAGACGTATATGATAATGGGCAAGGTAGAATGGAATTATGTGAAATTGATTGGAATCAAGATCATTGTAAAGAACAAACCAGAGAAAGAATACAACACCCTTCTCAAAATTATTTAGAAAAAAATTGGATGCCCATTTTAGATATGCCATATCATTTTATAAAATGGACCAATCCTTTAGAAATTGTTAAAGTTAATTTACAAGATAAAGGAAAAGAAAAAGTTCAAGAAGGTATTTTAGATACTGTAGGTTGTGAAACTGTAATTACTAAAGATGAGTATATAAATTTACCATTTGATTTAAGAGGAGGATCCCAGGTTATAAAAATGGATGGGATGTATGTTTGTATTACTCATGAAGTTGATTTTTTTCATCATGAGGGTATTTGGAAAGATGCTTTTTATTATCACAGATTTGTAATGTGGGATGAAGATTGGAATTTGGTAAAAATATCAAAACAATTCCAATATATGGGAACTAGGATTGAATTTACTTGTGGATTAGCTTTAGATGGAGATGATTTATTAATTACATTCGGTTATCAAGATAATGCAGCCTTTATTATGAGGTGGCCTAAACATTTATTAGATAGATTAGAATGGGAAGATTTAGACAAATTAAAAAATAATGGATAAAATAAAAAAACAAATTTATAATTATATTGATAATCCATTAAATGCTGGTGTTAATTTTGATACAGGATTATATTATGAATCTATAGGACAAACGGCCGCAGCTTTATCTTTCTTTTTAAGGTGTGCTGAATTAACTGATAATGATACCCTAGCTTATGAGGCATTATTGAAAACTTATAGATGTATAGCTGCACAAACAAGAAGACCTATTTATGAAAAAGAACAATTAATGATTGCTCTTACCCAATCTCCAAAAAGACCTGAAGCATATTTTTTATTAAGTCAATGGCATAGTGCAAGAGAAGAATGGACGGAAGCTGATTATTATGCTAGTACGGCTCAAAAATTATGTGATTTTTCTTTACCTGCTTTGGGTTCAGATGTAGGTTATGTTGGTCATTGGGGTTTAAAATTTCAAGAAGCTTTTGTTTGTTGGTATAGAGGTAAAAGGGAACATTCTTATAAATTATGGAAAGAATTATATAATGACCCAGATATTCAAAATGAGGAATATTTTGGTATTATTTTAAATAATCTTAAAAATTTTAATTTAATAGCTACAAAACATGATCCTATTATTTACAGTAAAGATCAGGCACGTTTTGTTAATAAAATTCATAAATTTGCGGGGTTTAAAAAAATAAAACATAACTATTCTCAATGCTTTCAAGACTTATTTGTATTAAGTTGTTTACAGGGCTACAAAAATGGAACCTATTTAGAAATTGGGGGTGGAAAACCCTATGATGGTAATAATACTGCTTTACTAGAGGAACTAGGTTGGGATGGTTTATCCATTGATTTACATCAACCTTATGTTGAAGAGTGGAATCAATCATTTAGAAAAAACCCTATAATAAGAGAAGATGCTACACAAATTGACTATTTAAATTTATTAAAATCTAACCCCCAAATAACTAAAGGGAATAAAAAAAGAATAGGCTATTTACAAATTGATATAGATCCATGTTCTCAATCTTATGAAGTGTTAACTAAAATACCATTTGAAGAATATACATTTGGAGTTATAACTTTTGAACATGATCATTATGTAGATAGTTCAAGAAAAATTAGAGATAAATCAAGAAATTTATTAGAATCTCAGGGTTATGTAATGATTGCTGGAAATATTTCTCCGGATGAAAACAGTCCTTTTGAAGATTGGTGGGTTCACCCACATATAGTACCTGAAGAAATAATAAATAAACTTAAACAACCACTACAAGAGGTAATACCAGTAAAAAATTATTATTATAATAATGAATCCTAAACTACCTAATCTAATTATTGCGGGTGTAATGAAGGGAGGAACTACAGCTGCGGCTATTAATTTAGCAATGCATCCCGATATTTTTATGGTTAATGCTACTTCTAAATATGAAGATATAGATTTTTATGATTTAGATGTATCGAATTGTAAAGGAGGATTACCTGATCCTCATAAAGAATTAGATTTTTTTAATCATAAAGAAAATTATAAAAAAGGAATAGATTTTTATAAACATTTTTTTAGTTCTAATAAATTTATAAGGGGTGAAGCTTCTCCTAATTATTTTTGCTTACATGAGTATGAAGAAACTTTGCAAAGAATGGTTGAGCATATACCTGATGCTAAAGTTATAATTCTTTTAAGAGATCCTATTCAAAGAGCTTTTAGTCATTGGAATATGATCCAACAATTTAAAATGAAATGGGGTAAAAGATTTCACGATAAAAGTTTTTATGACTGCATTCAAATAAAACATTCTAATCAAATACTAAAAAGAAGTGCTTATTTTACTAATCTAGCTCAATTTAAATTACGTTTTAAAGATAATTTATATGTTGCCACTTCAGAAAATGTTTTAATTAATCCTATTCAAGAGTATAATAAAATTTATAAATTTTTAGGTGTTGCACCCATAGATCATGATCTGGGTTATGGTATTCATTTTAGAGGTTACTACCAAGGAACAAATAAAGTAGATGAAAAATCAAGAGAATATTTACTTGAATTTTTTAAATCTGATGTTGATAAATTAAAATTATGTTTCCCAGAAGTAGATTTTTCTGTTTGGGACAATTATTAATATGGAAATAAATGCTATTACAGTTTGTGTTAATTATGCACATTTATTTAAACATTGTTTAGGTAATAAAAGATTTTTTAAAAGATGGATTATTGTAACTGCTGAAGATGATTTAGATACTATAAATTTATGTAAAGAAAATAATTTAGAATTTATAATTTCTAAAACTATATATGATAGGCAGTTTTTTAAAAGTGGAGCAATTAATGAGGCATTTAGTTATTTAGGAACGGATAAAGACTGGTATTTACTTATTGATTCGGATATTTTACTTCCAGATAACTTCTTTGATTTTATAGAAGAAAACGAAAATGGAGAAAAAGAAATAACAGGAATAAGAATGATTAAACATGGAATAGATGAAGCTATTGTTCCTCATACAGAGTCTATAATTAATCCTAAATCTAATGATATTTTTACTTTAGGTAGAATTAATGTTTTTGAAGATGAAGATTTTAATAATTTTGATCCAGATTATTATTTTAGTTTAATGGATCATATTATACAGCATTTTAAAGCTTATGGTTATTTTCAATTATTTAATATGAAAAAACTAAAAGAAACATATAAATATTTACATGATATACATCCTACTTTATCTAATAATGCAGGTCATGATGATTATTTTTTTAAAAAAATGTTTAGTAAAGTTATAAGTTTAAATCAACACTGTGTCCATTTATCTCATGAAGGAGTAAATTGGGACGGTATAAATAAAGAATTATGATATATTGGTTTACAGGTCAACCTGGTTCAGGAAAAACAGTTTTAGCGGATTTATTAAAAGAAAAATTTTTACCCCATGCTTATAGAATTGATGGAGATGAAATGAGAGAATTATTTTCTAATAAAGACTATACTATAAACGGTAGAATAAAAAACATAGACGCGGCTCAAAAAATATCCCACTATTTACATAATCAAGGTAAAGATGTTATTGTTTCTTTAGTTTCTCCTTATTTAGACCAAAGAGAGGAATTTAAAACACTTTTAGATTGGCAAATTAAAGAAATTTATGTATATTATGATACTAATGAAGTTAAAAGAGGAAGAGAAAAATATCATGTAGTTGGTTATCAACCACCCACACATGATTTTATTGATGTAGATACAACTGAGCATAATGAAATGGAATCATTAATTAATATAGCGACTAAAATTAAAGTATGAAATATTCAATGTTTATCGGTAGATGGCAACCATGGCACCAAGGGCATCGTTGGTTAATAGACCAACGTTTAAATCAAGGTAAAAACGTGTTAATTTGTATAAGAGATGTAGAACCAAATGAAAAACAACCATGGACACCACAGGAAGTTTTACTAAATTTATCTAAGGAATTAGAAGATTTAATTACGGAAGGAAGAATAAAAATAATAATAATTCCCGATATTGAATCTATTAATTATGGAAGAGGTGTAGGTTATGATGTTATTGAACATATTCCCCCCCAAGATATTAAAGAAATATCAGCTACAAAAATTAGACAAAAGTTAAGAGATGAAGGTAAGTTATAAAGCAACTCTTATAAAAACGGTTATTTGGAGAATTTTAGCTACTATTCTTACATTTTTATCTGCATGGTTTGTTACAGGTAATTTTAAAGTTGGTTTAGCTATAGGTGGAGTTGAAGCATTTGTTAAAATGATAGGCTATTTTACGTTTGAGCGATTATGGAATAAATTTAATATTTATTAACGTTGCATTAAACTTTGTTTAATTTAAACATTTACTATGAGTTGGACCTATAAAGGCAAAACCATAAAAGACATTTCAGATTTTCCCCCTAATTCTTTTGGGTTTGTGTATGTAATTACACATTTAGAATCTAATAAAAAATATATCGGTAAAAAAGTATTATACTTTAGTAAAAAAGTAAAGTTAGGTAAAAAAGAACTTGCGGCTTTATCTAATGTAGTAGGAAGAAGGCCGGCATATAGATTAGCCGTTAAAGAATCTGATTGGTTCACTTATTATGGTTCGCAAAAAGAATTAAAATCATTGTTAGCTGAAAGTAAAACAAAAGATTTTAAAAGAGAAATTTTAAAAATTGTTCCGAGTAAAAAATTATTAACTTATTTTGAAACAAAATACCAAATGATCTATCAGGTATTGGAAAAACCTGATGAATTCTTTAATGATAATATCCTGGGTAAATTTTATACTAAAGATTTTGATGATATAGAATTTAAAGATCCCTTGGAAATTAGTAATCTTTAACGTATATTATTGTTTATGGTTAATCAGTTATTAATCAGTTTAGTGAACTCAGTATTGGGTTCTGGAAAAAAAACTGCTAGAGGCAATATGGCTTATACTTGCCCCTACTGCCACCACCATAAACCTAAATTAGAAGTTAATTTTACTACTAATAAACAAAAAGTAAACCCCTGGCATTGTTGGGTTTGTAATAAAAAAGGTAAATCTATATTACAATTATTAAGACAAGCGGGTGCTTCACAAGATAAAATAAATGAGGCAAAAACTTTTGTTAAGGATACAACTTATGTTTCTACTAAAAAAGATGTAGTTGCATTAAAATTACCACCTGAATATAAACGTCTAGACCAATTAAATAATAATAGTATAATTAAAAAACACGCTATTGCTTACCTAAAAAAGCGAGGTGTATATCTAACGGATATTACAAAATATGATATTGGTTATTGTGACAAGGGTTTATATGAAAATATGATTATATTACCAACTTACGATAAAAATGGAAATATAAATTATTTTACCGCCCGCTCATTTGATAAAAATGCCTATGTTAAATATAGAAATCCCCAGGTTAGTAGAGATATTATACCTAATGAACATTTAATTAATTGGAAACTTCCAATTATTATTTGTGAAGGTTTATTTGATGCTATAGCAATAAAACGAAATGCGGTGCCCTTATTAGGAAAAAATATTCAGTTAGAATTAATGAAAAAAATAATTAGTTCTTTTGTTAATAAAATTTATATAGCATTAGATAAGGATGCTACAAAACAAGCTTTACAATTCTGTGAAAATTTAATGATGGAAGGTAAAGAAGTCTATTTTGTTGATTTACAGGATAAGGACCCAAGTGAGATGGGTTTTAAAAATTTCACTAAATTAATACAAAAAACAGTTCCAATGACTTATTCATCTTTATTGGAACAAAAACTAGCAGTATGATAAAGAAAACATACAATCGAATTTTAGAAATTTCGGATGATCATAAACAAATAACATTACCTGATTCTAGATATTACAGAAGGAATGGTGAATTTTATCCATCCGTTACCTATGTTTTAGGTAGTTATCCAAAAGGTAGACATTTTGAGGATTGGCTTAAAAAAGTTGGTTATAGTGCTGATTGGATAGTAAAAAAAGCAGGAGAAGAAGGTAATAAAGTACATGAATTAATTGAAAAATACTTTGCTGGCAAGGAAATAAATTACTTAAGTACTGAAGGTTACCCTAAAATGGATCCTTTAGTTTGGCAAATGTTTTTACGTTTTGTAGATTTTTGGGAAACTCATAAACCTACTTTAATTGAAACTGAAGTTCATTTATTTAGCGATGAATTAAAAATTGCGGGTACATGTGATTGTATTTGTGAGATAGATGGTGAATTATGGGTTATTGATTTTAAAACATCTAACCATCTACAAACAACTTATGATTTACAAAGTTCTGCTTATGCTCAAATGTATAAGGAATGCTATGGTAAAACAGCAGATAGGATTGGTGTATTATGGTTAAAATCAAAATCACGAGGAGTAGATAACTCAGGTAAACGTTTAAAAGGTAAAAAATGGGAAATGCATGAATCCCCAAGATCACAAGAGGAAAATTTAGAAATATTTAAATCAGTTAAAAATATATTTGATCTTGAAAATCCTAAACATAAACCTGCAACAACTTCATTTAAAACAACAGTAAAAAGAAGCAAGTAAAATTTGGCTACCACAGAAAATAGTCGTATATTTACCCCAGTTGTGAGTAGCTCTAAAGCACTCCATGGAAGACGTTAAACCATGTAAAAAGTCTGGCCCTCTATAAGGGCTTTCGTCTTTTTCCATTAATAATTTAGGATACCCCAGAAATTTTCCGTATATTTATGACATATGATAAAACTCTATGATTTATTAATTGAGCAAGTAGGCAAACCGAAAGCAATAATATTAGCCGGTGCCCCTGGTGCTGGTAAGGGTTATATTTTAAGTGGTTTAGATATAGGTAATCTTAAGGTATTAAATGTAGATAACACCTATATTAATCTATTAAAAAAAGCTAATGTATCATTAGATTTAAAAAACGCTACACCTGAAGAGAGAAGTAAGCAAGCAATTGCTATGGCTCAAGCTAATAAAGAATTTAAAGGTAAAGTAGCAGCTACAATAGCAGCTAAAGAATCATTTATTTTAGATGGTACTGCGGCATCAATTAAACAAACGGCAAATTTAAAAAATGAATTAGAAGAAGCGGGTTATGATGTATTTATGCTTTATGTTTATACTGATTTAGAAAGATCTTTAAAACAAAACCAGGACAGATTTGAAAAATCTGGTGGTAAGGATAGAAGTTTAGCTCCAGCTATTGTATTACGTACATGGTCTGATGTTACTAGTAATTATAAGGCATATGAAGCAATGTTTAAAAATAATTTTGTTTCTGTTGCTAATACATTAGAAGATGAAAAATTAAGTGATGTAGCTGATATTATTAAAAAATATTTAATACCATTTAAACCCACAGGAACAAAACCTAAAACTGATAAACAAAAAGCTAGAAGTGAAAGAAGTAAAGCAGAATTAAATGCTAAAGTCAAAGAATTACTAGCTGATGATAATGTAAATATGATTATTAATAATTCCATATCAAAGGATGAGGCACAAGCTAAAATAAAACAATTTTTAAGTTAATGAGTTTAATAGAAGTAAATGCACTAATAAATGAATTAGTACCCGATCAGAGTATTAGTAAAAATACTAAAAAAGTAGGAATTTATGCTGGTAGTTTTAAACCCCCTACTAAAGGACATTTTGCTGTTATTAAAAAAGCTTTAAGAGATAATCCTGATTTAGATGAATTAAATATCTTTGTTGGTACGGGAGTAAGAGACGGTATAGACCAATCTCAATCTATGTTAATTTGGGATGTTTATAAAAAGTATTTACCATTTAAAGTAAATATTTTACCCGTTAGTAAACCCCCAATTAAAGCGGTTTATGATTATGCTAAAGATAATCAAAATGAGCAAGTTAGTTGGATTATTGGTGCAAGAGAGGGTAATGAAGATGATTTTAAAGATATAGCCCTTAGAACTAAAGCGGCTGATAATTATAAAAACTTAGTAGTTAGACCCACTATTACTCAATCTGGGGCTTCCGGTACAGCGGCTAGAAATGCTTATAAAGTATCACAGGAAAAATTAGAACCTTTACTTCCTAAAAATTTAAATCAACAAGAAAAAGATGATGTATTTAATATTTTAAATAGAAGATTGACTGAAGCTGATCCTAAAAAAGGTACAGGTAAAAAACCTAAAGGTTCAGGTAGAAGATTATACACTGATGAAGATCCTAAAGATACAGTGGGGATTAAATTTTCATCTAGACAAGATATAGTAGATACTTTAAATAAAAAATCATTTAAAGCAAAATCACATGCTAGACAATCTCAAATAATTAACTTGATACATCAAAGAGTAAGAGCAGCATTGGGTAGAACTAAAGATCCTGCTAAAAAGAAAAAATTAAAATCTGGGTTTGAATATATAAAACAAAGAAAAGAGGCGTCTAAGAAAAAAACTCAAAGATTAAAAAAACAAAAACTAAAAGAAGTATTAGATCCAAAAATATTTGATTTTGGTCCATTAATTGATTCATTAACTGCTAGCATGGAAAATGATGGGTTAAAATTAAAACCTTACCCCAGAATAAGAATGATTCATGATGAAGAAGCTAATGCGGATAATTTCTTTGGTATGACTGCTTATTATGATCCTAATAATAGAGAAATAGTATTATATACTTTAGGTAGACACCCTAAAGATATTATGAGATCTTATGCACATGAATTAATACATGTACATCAACATAATGAAGATAGATTACATGATATTAAAACTGATAATGTTAACGCGGATAAACATTTAGAAAATCTTGAAAGAGAGGCTTATGAAACAGGAAATATAATGTTTAGAAGCTGGACAAATAAAATAACAGAAAAAAAAACTAAGGATCCTTTTGGTTTAAATGCTTATGCTAGAGAATTAGCCCAATTAAACGAGCAAAAAGAAGATTATTATATCTATTTGGATATGGATGGTGTTGTAGCTAATTTTAATAAACGTTTTAAAGATTTATCAGGTTTACTACCAGATCAATTTATTGAAAAAAATGGAAAAAATGCATTTTGGGATCTGATTGATGTAAAGCATAAAGTTGCATTTTGGAGAGGAATTGAAATAATGCCCGGAGCAGAAAAACTAGTTAATTTTGTATCTAAATATCCTTATGAAATGTTAACTGCTCCTTCAACCAAAAAACAATCAGTTATTGGAAAAAGCTTGTGGATTAAAGATAAAGTTGGTACATTATATCCTAGTAAACCTAAAGTTACTTATAGGGCTGCTAAAGAGAAACATAATGTTAAATCAGAATTAACAAAATTTGATATTTTAATTGATGATAAAAAAAGCACTATTGATAGATGGGATGCTAAAGGAGGTACAGCTATATTTTATCAAAATGCAGATCAAGTAATTAATGATCTGAAGAAATTAGGTTTATGAATAAAGAATCCAAATCAGTTTTAAAAAAACAATTCCAAGAAAAAGACGTTCAAAGATTAAGAAATCTAATGACTGGCAAATATGGTGATAAAACTATACAAAGTGTTGGTTATAAAAAAGCTGAAATAATCCATGAAGAAGGTGATATTTGGGAAGAAGATGGAAGAAAATGGACTATTAAAGATGGTATAAAACAAAACATTACTAAGTTAGATAAAGCTAAAAAAGCACATGTTGTTCCTTTATTTTGTCCAAATTGTAAAAAACAAATGAAACTTAAGAATGATCATGAGCTTTATAAAATTCACAAAAAATGCTTAGATTGTGTAGTAGAAATGGAACATGAACTACAAAAAGCTGGAAAATGGGAAGATTATCAACAAAATATTAAAAATAATGAAATTGATAACAAAATTAGAGATTTCAAAGAATATGTAAAAGATAGAATTTCCGAATCAAATAATAATTATATTTCCGAAGCGGGTCATAAAGAAACATGGAAAGGTAAAATAGATGAAAAAAGAGTTGACCAACATCTATCCCAGGTAATTGAATACCTAGAGTCACTTAAGAAATAGCTTCATATATTTATAATAAATAAATGATATGAGTAATTCATTTGATGTACATAAATGGAGATTTAATTTAATGATGGAAGCTCTTGAAAAAGAAACTCAGGAGCAGATTGATGAATTACTGCCTAAAATTAAACGAATAGATTTTTCTTATACTGATTATGGGGTACTATATAAAATTAGAATGTATGGTGCTGATGGGAAAGAATTATATATTTTAGGTGACGATGATGATTTTTTTAAATATAATCGTTTAGATGATGATAATGTGCGTTATATTGCTCAAAAATTAAAAATACCTGTAACAGATGATTTTGCGGGTAGATCCTATAATTATGATTATTATCAAAGTTTAATTCCAGCTTTTAAAAATAAAGGTATTGAATTAACTCATGATGATGTAATGGATACAAGCTGATGAATATAAAAGAAATAGTAAAAAAAGTACTTTCTGAGAAAAAAAAGAAATCTAAACTTTGTAAAAGAGGTAGAGATTATATTGCTGCTAGAAAAAGAGCTGGTGAGAAGTCATCTGCTTACTTATCAGGTAGAGCCGTAAAAGTTTGTAAGGGTTCTATTAAAGGTGCAGGTGGTAAAAAGAAAAAATCCTATAAAGAATCTATTGATTATGATGAAGCTTTAACATTAAGAGGAATGTTAGCTGATTATGAAAAACAAAGAGAACAAATATTT
>MDSV01118095.1_pt1 | contig 13970 bp, 7 predicted proteins | sample 810851 | NCBI WGS metagenome assembly MDSV01 (sample SAMN05326640, study PRJNA326480) | marine metagenome | isolation source: seawater | place: Atlantic Ocean: North East | collected 2012 | reverse complement strand
AAAGGCTTTTTGTAAACCTTGTTGGGTAATATTTAGGTGTTGAGCTACATCTGAAGCTAAAATACCTGTTTGAAAATTTTCATTAATCCATCGGAGGGCTAAAGATACTATGTTACTATTAACTGCATAAGTATCCGTACTTCTTCTTGGGACTAACTTTCTAGGTTTATGTCTTACTATTTTTCCATCGGCATATTTGGGGTCATCCAATACTTTTTTTAATTCTACAGCTGCTTTTTCCCCTAATCCTTCAAGGTCACAATCTACACTACTTAATTCGATGTTAAGTGCACAGTTTACCAGCTCATCATTATCTACACCCAACACAGCCACTGATTCAGGAATACGCACATCATATTGTCGAAGCGTTCGAATCATTTGAGCAGCCATTACATCATCATAAGCAAAGAACGCGATCGATAGTTGGTTTATATCAATTAAATTTCTTGCTTTAGCTATTTCTTCTAGTTCCTTGATGATATTGTCGCTAATTTGTATATGAAAATTTGAATGACTATGTTGAGCATTCTTTAAGACATGAACCTTGCCTTTTTTTTGTTTCATAAACTCTTGAAGATAAGTGAATCTTTCCACACACATTTTGTTATCTCCTGGAGATACAGTAAAAATTTCTTTATACCCTTGATCGATGATATGATTCACTGCTAGACGCATGACTTCTTTATTATCCGTTACTACTCTATTCAGTTTAATACCGTGATCACTCAGTCCAATATCGATAGTAGGAAGATTTATTTTTTCTTTACTAAAATATGAAATTGTATCTTGATTGGCAAATAATGCTATACAACCATCTCCATTCCAGGACTCTAATATTTCAATACTATCTGCTGTTGTTTTACTAGGACAATATAAAAGCCAGCCTTCTTTTTTGGCTATATTACCTACGCCTTTATGAATACGGTAATCGTACCACTCTAATAATAATAGTATTTGTTGAGGATTCATTTACATAGATTAGTTTCATTATTTAGGATTAGTTTCAATACATTTCGCTTTACAATACAAGTTCGTTCCTCCATAACTATAGTGCTAATCTAAGGTTCATAGTATGCCTTAGTGTACATAAACTGTTATAGTAGTTATTAAGGAGAGAGAAATAATGAAGATTAAATTTATAGCTTTAGCACTAATTTTACCAATAGTAACAATGGCACAAGCCCCTGTTACTTATTTTGAATTTAATGATGATGCAGGCGCATCGTTTAATACAGCTGTTAACTCGGGTTCAGACACTACAACTTGGAATAATGGAGGTAATTCTTCTGTTGCAACAGATGGTGCAGGTAGCTTAGTTATTCAAGGTGACGGAGCTGATCCTCTAGCTGGAGGACAGATCTTTCGTAAGACGTTATACCCTAGCACATTTGATAGCGGTAATTATCGAATCGAGATTGATTTCGCTTCGTGGGCTTTAGATACTGCACAGGCGGCTAATGGAAAAATTGAAATTGGTGTTTATGAGGGCGCGGGCTTCGCTACAAAAGTAGCTGCTATTGCATTGAAGGTAGAGGCAGGAGCAACTCGAATTCAATTCTTTGGTGAGAATGCTGCTGGCGATATTTATCGTAATATCGATTTAACAGGTGATGAAGCAACAGGTTTAGGTGTATTGGCTTTAGATTTAGATTTAGATAATGACACAATAACATGTTACACAAACGGTATAGCTACTCATACAGGTATTGCTATTGATAATAAAGTAATTGGTAACTTCCAGTTTACTTGTCAAAATTTATCCGCTTCTTCAACAGCTTCAATAAATAGAATGGGTTTAATTGACCTTGATGCATCTGGCGATGATGGCGGCGATGATGGTGGCGAACCAGGCGACGGATCAGATACAGATTTAGAAGCATGGGAATTTGGTGAATCTGGAAATGTTTCGTTTAACACATTCGCAAACACAGGTAGTAATGCGAGTTCATGGAACTGGGGCGGTCCTAGTACTGTAGCTACTGATGGAGCAGGTTTCCTTGAAGTTGGCGGCGCAAATGGCGCAGTAGCTGGTGGACAAGTATTCCGTAAGATTGATTATACTAGTAACCCTTATACAACCGGTGTTTATCGATTAGAAATTGATTTTGACTCTGCAACTTGGGGAGCAAGTGATACAGACGGTAATGTAAGATTTGCCATTGGAAACGCACTTGGGAATGCTTATAATGTTGCAAGTATTACTGCACAAGCGAACGATGGGTCTCCTCGCATCCAATTTTTTGCTGCATCAACTAATGGTGCAACTATCTATCGGAATGTAGATGCTCCATCTGTAGTAGGTATTATTGAGCTTGATCTTGATAATAGTACTGTATCTATGACCACAAATGGCGTAACAGCAGTTGCATCTCAACCTATACCAGCTGATACAACAATTGCAGCGATGCAATTTAGTTTACAAAATTTTGATGCTGATTCATCTGTAAAAGTTGATTACATGAAATTTACGCAAGTGGGTGGTTCTGGCGGCGGTGATGATGACGGCGGTGATGACGGCGGTGGTGATGACGTTGTGGATGCTAATGCTAATACAGACGCCTCTTCTATATGGGCTACAGATCCTGTGTATGCGGCCGTGGCATTAGAAAAATTTGAATATAATGAATCAGGAAATGCATCAACTACAAACGGAGGGCAGTTCGCAGCTATTAATGGAACTCCATCTCCTACAGAGGCCGACCCTGATCGACTAGTTACTTGGGGAGTAGAAAACTCAGGTACATTGGGTAGTTCTTATAATTTTGGTGGTGGATCAGTTAACCGAACCGACGGGGCTGGTAACTTAATCTTCCTTGGTAAAGGCGGAGAAGCCAGTAACTTATTTAGAACACTTCCGAATGCGGGTCAATATGCAGATCCTATTGATTCAGGAGTGATCGAGTTTGTAGTCGATTTTGACTCTGTAAACTTAGATGCTACGGCACTTAGTACTGGAAATACGATAGATTTTGGTGCGTATGTAGGCCAGCCTTCTGAAAATAATTTATTAGTAGGTATTAGCGTAAACGCTCATACAAATGGGCAAGCTAGAATCCAGGTAAGAGGCTCATCGACTAATACAGCAGCAGGTGTGGTTGGTAACTACAGAAGCATGTTATTTGACTTAGATGCAGATTCATTACCTAAAGTATCTGCTGTAGCAGATCTAGATAATGATACTATTGCATATTATACCAATGGTGTTCCTTTTGGAGGTACGCTAGACGGTATTGAAGCTTCGGCTCAAATTGATGCGATTCGAGTTGGTTTAGGAGCTGATGGTTCGGCGGCTAGTACAGTCTCCATTGATGCATGGGCACTTTATCAACGTGTGGATAGAAGTAGTTTGCCTATCACGATGGTAGACTTTGATGGTGTTGATCTGGGACCAATGCATAATGGCGGTGATACATCTGTATATACCAATGGTAATGTGGGAACTATATACATCACTGGAACCAATACGATTCTGGATCTAACAGGTGCAAGTCTTGTTGATTATGACTCAGATGTATTAGATGATAATCCTACCAATGATAATGAAAATAGTGGACAAGACTTCTATTTTGCTTCCGCTCATTCTGCGGTATTTGATCAAGCTGCTATTGATGCTGCAGCCGCAGCTGGATACACCAATGGTGGAGGAGGCCGTGGAGCATTAGTAATCTCAGCTCAAGGTGCACAAAGTCATCAACGCGGTGCCGTAGGTATCCATGAGCAAAGTAATAATCCAGACTATTTGGTACCCGCAGAAGATGAAACATCTTATGGATTAGTTTTCTTCGATAAGAGCGAATTTTTAGGAGGACTAGATTCTACGAATGTGGTCTTTACCGAAGATTCAGATACATTATCAGCTGACGTTGTTTTTGGTGATAAAGGTCGATGGAAAAATGGACATTTCAGGTTCGTGGTGAAAGATGCAGGTGAATATTATATTAGTTCAGAAACTCTGTTAATAGGAAATAATTATGATCCATGGTCTGCAGGCGCTGCCTCAAATATAACTGCTGAAGCACTTAGTACTTCATGGAGTGCATATGATCCTATAGATCCAGCAGGAGTTATTACAACAATAGGTTCTCCAGTTGCTACACCAACTTTTGAAAATATTGAAGGTGTGGGCTTCTTATTTGGAGTAACATGGGGAGATGGAAGCGATACTTCGCAATGGGCTCAATATAAAGTCTCATCCTTCTCTGCATTAGGACGCCAGCCAGTGGCTACTCCTCCTACTGCTTATGGAACATGGTTAAGTGATAATGGGTACACTGCTTTAAGTGATGATTCTGATAGCGATGGTAGAACATTGTTAATGGAATACGCACTAGGAACTGATCCAACATCACCTGATGGATCCGGTATCACACATGCGCTTAGTTCGGATGCTTCTAGTATTACATTCTCGCATCCTAAGAGAGCTGGAACGGATCATGGACTAGTATATACACTACAAACATCACCTACACTGATCGAAGCTACATGGTCGGATGTAGGAACAGTATCCTCTGATAATGCAGATGCATCAGTATCACATACATTGTCTACAGGTTCAGATGCTACAATGTACATACGCTTGAATGTAGTAGAAGAGTAAGAAATAGTTACCTTTTACTGATCAAATCACGCCTATACAAAGGCGTGATTTTTTTTATGTATATACTGCTGAATTTTATTTGAATTTTTAGAAAAAAATATGTATTTTGTTAAATCTGGTACATATGTACGTAGAAGGAGAATAGAATGAGCTACAGTCAATCAGTTTATGGTCAAGTGATAGCTACATTGCTTTTAGCATTTTTAGCATTACCAATATCACAAGCAAATACAGTTCTAGAGGATTTTGATTTTAATGATGCAGTAGGTCAGTCTTTTAATAGTTTTGTAAATTCCGGGAGTAATGCAACCGCATGGAACTTTGGGGGTCCTACTACCGTAGCTACCGATGGAAATGGTAATCTCGTATTTGGAGGTGTAAATGGAACCATTAATAACGGAATCGTATTTAGAAAGTTATTATATACTAACAATAAGTATACAAGCGGTTCGTATCGACTAGAAATTGATTTTGATTCTAGTTCATTTGCAGGCGGTAATGCTGATGCAAATGTAGGATACGGAATGGGTGATGGTTCTGGTGATCAAGCAAATGCCTATAATATTGCCCAAATTGTTTTACAGTATAATAGTGGATCTCCTCGTATTCAGTTTGCTCTTAGTACAGCCTCTGGTAACGTATATCGAAATTGGAGTACGAGCTCAGGTATTGCGGCAGTAGATATTGATTTAGACAACAATACCATAACAACTTATCATAACGGCCAATCTCAGATTACCTTTGATATTTCACCAGGAACAGAAATCGGAGCTGTTCAATTAAAATCGCAAAATTTTGATGCTGGTTCCTCAGTGGCATTAGATTATATAACATTTACTCAGTTAGATGCTGGAAATATTGACGACGGCGGTGACGGCGGAAATACGAATAATGATAATGATAGTGATGGGTTATCTAATGATGAAGAAGCGGTGCTTGGAACGGATCCAGATGATGATGATTCAGATAATGATGGGTTAACCGATGGAGCTGAAGTTAACACACATGGAACCAATCCAAATCTAGAGGATACAGATAGTGATGGATTTAGTGACTCAACAGAAATAGCAGCAGGCACAGATCCTAATGCTGCTGGTAGCTTTCCATCCGGAAGTATCGTATCGATCGATGCTGATCAGCGGCATCAAAAAATAGAGGGATTTGGCGGATCAGGAGCTTATTTCGAGACACAATTTAATAATCATCAAAAAAGAAATGAAATGATAGATCAATTATTTGGTGATTTAGGCGTTGATATTTTCCGCATACAAAATAAGCATGATTATGCAGATTGGAATGTAGGAGTAGGTATCTTCCATATTGATAGCATTGTCGATCGCGCGGAGTCAGTAACTGGAAAAGACATAAAGGTTTTAATGACCTCTTGGTCTCCTCCCGCTAGCTTAAAAAGTAATGGAGAAAGAGCAAATGGGGGCACTCTAGCTAGTAATGGTAGCGGTTATCGGTATGATGATTTTGCTACTTGGTGGGTAAATGCCTATTCAAATTACTCGGCCGGTGGTATCGATATTGATTATATTAGTATGCAAAATGAGCCCAACTATACCGCTACTTGGAGTTCATGTCTTTTTAATCCCACGGAAAGTGCAGGAAATGCAAGTTATAAAATAGCCTTCAATAAGGTCTGGCAGACATTTGCTGATACTTATGGTTCTCAACTGATGCCCAAGATGATTGGTCCTGAAATTATTGGTATTGATAATACATCGCATTCATTAAATGATTATATCAGCGAGATGGATCGTTATGAGCGAGATCGAATGTATGGATATGCGCATCACCTTTATCAAGCTGATGCAGGCAATAGTCCAGATGCCTTAAATGCTAAGATGGCTCAAACAAAATCAAGCTATGACTATAAGCCTTTATTTCAAACTGAGTATTCATTAAATACTGATTCCAATAATGGAACAGATTTAGAGCGTAAATTAAATTTAGCAAAATTAATGTTCAATGCCTTAACCATTGAAAATGCCTCTGCGTATCTTTATTGGGGTTTATGGTGGGGTAGTGCAGGTGGTCAGGGCTTAATTAGTTTAGATTCTAATTCTACTTATACTATATTACCTGAGTACTATGCGTTTAAGCATTATTCCGCATTTGTTCATGCCGATTGGCGGCGATTAGATGTAGATGCTGGTTCTACCGGTATTGATATTTGTGCTTTCACTAATCCTAATCGGGATGAAATGAGTGTAGTGCTAATTAATGATGGAGGAACAGAAAAAGTAATTAATTTATCGATCGCAGGAGTTACCTCAACAGGAGGTACTATTTACAGAACTTCTGCTACTGAAAATTGTGATAATATAGGAAATTATACCCCCGGAGGAGCTATTACTTTACCTGCTCAATCAATCACAACAGTTTCGATGAATGTTACCGGAGCACCCACAGCTCCTGCCCAACCTAATATATTGTTTGTGGCTATAGATGACCTTCGTCCTTTGTTACGATGCTATAACGAAGAACAAATGATTACGCCAAACTTTGATCGATTAGCTCGAGATGGTTACTTATTCACACGAGCGTATTGTCAACAGGGTGTTTGCGGTCCTTCCCGAGCAAGCATCATGACAGGATTACGACCTGATACAACGGGTGTATACCAGTATAACGGAGATTTTAGAGATAATATTCCTTGGGCAGAAACGTTACCCATGAAGCTTAGTGAAAATGGATATCATTCTACAGCTATTGGTAAAATTTATCATGGTTCTGTAAATGATACGTTAAGTTGGGATGAGGCTCATTTAGCGGGAGGTGGACAATACGGATCATCTCAACCTCAGCGAGGATTTGAAATATATACCGGAGGAGAGGATAGTTTAAGAGATGGAACCGTTGCGTTAGCTGCGGTGAGTAAACTTTCTCAACTAAAAAATCAACAACCTTTCTTTTATGGTGTAGGGTTCGTACGTCCCCATTTACCATTTGTAGCTCCTCAATCCTATTGGGATTTATATGATGTAGCTGATCTTTCTTTTCCTGAAATGGATGATGAACCGGTGGATGGTTTATCATACTCTTATCCAGATTGGGCGGAATTAAGAAATGGGTATCCGCAGACTCCTATTCCAAGTTCCGGACCAGTCAGCTCAACTGTCGAGCAAAATTTAATTCATGGTTATTATGCCTGTGTATCTTATGTTGATACTCAGTTAGGCCGTTTATTAGATGGTTTAGAAGCAGAAGGATTAGCCGATAATACAATTATTGTGTTGTGGGGAGATCATGGGTTTCATTTAGGAGAGCATGGTCAATGGTGTAAACACAGTAACTTTGAGCTCGATGCGCGTGTCCCTTTTATGATTCACGTACCCTGGATGCCGGGTGCAGCTAAAGTAGATGCATTAGTTGAGTTATTAGATGTGTATCCTACGCTGCTTGATTTGTGTGGCATCGAGATACCCGGAGAGCTTCAAGGAGAGAGTATTGTATCGATTTTAGAAAATCCGGATTCTATCGGTCCCACGGAGGCAGTAAGTCAATATAATCGAAGCAATATTATGGGGTATTCTATTAGATCTGATCGATATCGTTATACCGAATGGAGAGATCAAGGAGGCGGAATTGTTGCAAGAGAGATATATGATCACTTCCTTGATCCAGCGGAAAATACCAATGTAGCTAGTGTTGTGGTTGATGGTGGAACTACCACAGATTTGATCACCAATGGAGAATTTAATAGTACAGCTAATTGGAACGATCAAGGTTCATCAACTTTTAGTACAGTGACCGGTCAATTAGGTTCCGATGCTTGTGCCTATATATCTAATATATCAAGTGCTAATGTATATAATGATAAACTTATTCAGACAGTTGGTTATCAAAGTGGAGTAAGTTATACACTACAATTTACTGCGAAAGCAGGATCAAATAATCGGGAGATTCGAGTTATTTGGCTTCCGCCTGGAGCTGGGCAATACAATAATAATATTTTAGTGGAGAATGAAATGCTTACAACCAGCGCGCAAACGTTCACTTATCAAGTGACAGCGAGCGCTACAGTATCCGATGCTCAACTACAATTTCAGGTAGGAGGAGGAACATCGGACGTGTATATTGATGATGTAAGTATCACTACGTCGCAAGGAGGAGAAGTTGAACTGCATCCAGCTATTGCAGGACTCTCTTCACAATTATCTTCGTATATAGGAGGCGCTTATGATGTTAATGCAGGCGGTGCTACTCCTTTTGCCTCTTTCTTATCGAGTGCAGGTTTAACCGGTGCAAATGCTTTAGTATATGCAGATAATGACGGAGATGGATTAGACAATCTAACCGAATATGCTTTGAATATGGTATTAACTCAATCTGCTAAATATCTTCTTGATGAAGTAGATAATTCAAGTGGGTTACCTATTCCTGCTGTAGTATATACCGATGAGAATGATTCCATACTAGCAATTGAATATGTTCGTCGTAAGGGGGCGGATGAAGTAACATATGTTCCTGAATTCACAAGTGATCTGGAAAATTCTGCCTGGAGTGGTAATACAGGTAATGAAACTGTAACATCTATTGATTCTACATGGGAAAGAGTACGTGTAGAGGACGTAAATAGTGGATCTACCAATGTAACTCGTTTTGGTAGGTTAAGGTTGCTTTTTACTCCCTAGTTTGGTTATAGATATTTTTTATACAGGAGTTTTTCAGATGATTAGATTGATTATTGCAATAATTTCAACGGTATGTATTACGTATGCTCATGACCACTCAAATCATGATCATCAAAATATTTTAATGATTATAGTAGATGATTTACGACCTCAACTTGGTTGTTATGGAGCTAGTGAGACATATTCTCCTAATATGGACCGTATAGCAAATGAGGGAACTTTATTTGAAACTGCGTATGTACAAGTTCCTGTTTGCGGAGCTTCTCGAGCTAGTATGATGACAGGCTTATATCCAACATCGAAGCGTTTTGTAACTTACTATTCAAGTGCAGATAAGGATGCTCCTGATGTCCCTGATTTACCATCTTATTTATTAAGTGCCGGATATTCTACCATTTCAAATGGTAAGATTTATCATAACGCAGATGATAGTACGAATTCATGGAGTGAGATTTATCGACCTGCAGATTTTCGCGTATACTTATTACCTGAAAATCAAAATTTAGGAGGTCATGGAAAAGATGCTGCTTATGAAGCAGCGGATGTGGAAGATAACGCTTATCCTAGTGGAGTGATGGCAGAAAAAATAATTAATGATTTGCGAAAAGCTAAAGCATCAGGCGAACCGTTTTTTATAACAGCTGGATTTACTAAACCTCATTTACCGTTTAATGCACCAAAAAAATATTGGGATTTATATGATCGTGATGAATTAGCTCTAGCAGAAAACCATTTTGCGCCCAAAGGTGCTCCTTCTTCATCCCTTCATCAATGGAATGAATTAAGAAGTGGATATGGAGGAATGCCAGAAAAAGGAAATGTATCAGATGAATTAGCTCGGACGTTAATTCATGGATATTATGCTTCTGTTTCCTATACCGATAAGCTGATCGGAGATTTACTTGATGAGCTCGTAAAATTAGACATAGATAAAAATACTATTGTCATCTTAGCAGGTGATCATGGATGGCAATTAGGCGAACATGCTCTTTGGTGTAAACACGCCTTATTTGAAACATCTCTTCATACCCCTTTAATTATAAAGGCTCCTGGATATAAAGCTGGTCAACGTTCTTCAGCATTAGTTGAGTTTGTAGATATATATCCTACGATTTGTGAATTAGCAGGAGTCAAAAAACCTGCTCATCTACAAGGAAAAAGCTTGGTGAAGTTAATGAAAAAACCTTCTGCTAAATTCAAGGATGCTATATTTGCCCGTTATCATGGAGGGGAAACAATTCGTACAGCTCAGTACCAGTATTCAGAATGGAAGAATGGTAGCAATATGTTTTATGACCATAGTATTGATCCAAATGAAAATGTTAATCGTGTAGCTGACCCAAAATATTCGGCTATTGTTAAAAAAATGAAGCAACAGCTTCAAGAGCATCGAGAGCGTTTATAAAATGAGATTGATTTCTAAAGTATCATTTTCTCTATTAATTATTTTTTTAGGGATAAGTTTTTGGTTATTTAATTCCAGTCATCATGCTTATGCCGATCGACCTTCTACCTTAAAAGAAGCATATAAGGATGATTTCCTAATGGGGGTCGCTTTAGGAAGTCGAGATATATTTCATTATTATAAATACCCTATGCGTAAGGATAAGAAAGAGTTATCAATTGTTAATCGTGAATTTAATTGCATAACCGCTGAGAATCTAATGAAGCCTATGTATATAAATCCCCATCCCGATCAATATTATTTTGATGCAGTAGATGAAATGATGAGTTTCGCAGAAAAAAATAATCATGAAGTTGTAGGGCATGTATTAGTTTGGCATGCAATGACAGCACCATCCTTCTTTGAAAATGACAAAGGAGATCTATTATCAAGAGAGGCTATGATTGAGCGCATGCGCGATTATATTTATACAGTGGTAGGTCGATATAAAGGTCGTATTAAATATTGGGATGTTGTGAATGAAGCGGTAGATTTAAAGACAGTAAAAGATGAAAATGGTCGATCTGTTCAAAAAGCCGTAATACGAGAATCTAAATGGTCAAAAATTATTGGCGATGATTTTATTGATTTAGCCTTTCAGTTTGCACACGAAGCTGATCCCGATGCTGAGTTGATATATAACGATTTTACAATGAATAATGCTATTAAGGCGCAGTTTGTAGCGGATATGTGTACTCGTATGAGATCTAAAGGGATTCGTGTCGACGGAGTAGGCATGCAGGCACATTGGCATTTAAATTATCCTTCGGCTAAAGAATTAAAAGTAGCCCTAGATATATTTCGTAAGGCCAGTTTAAAAGTGCATTTAACAGAATTAGATATTGGTGTCCTAGAAAGACCCGACACACAGCAAGATGCAGATATTAGTAGAAATATTGAATTGCAGGCAAAATTAAATCCCTATACGAATGATATTCCGGAGTATGTTTTATTATCGCATGCAAAAAAATATGAACAAATTTTTGAAATTTTATTACAAAATCGAGATCTTGTTGATCGGGTAACGTTTTGGGGGGTCAGTGATAGTTATTCTTGGTTAAATGACTGGCCGATTGAAGGAAGAACTTCTCATCCACTATTGTTTGATCGAAAGAACAAATCCAAACCTGCATATGAAGCTTTAATTGAATTAGGCAATAGTTTTTTGCGATAAAGCGAAATCGTTACTATAATTTTTAATTATTTATATGAATTAGTTACATCATCTGCTACTAAAGAATAGTTTTAGTTAAATTTTCGAAGGAGTATTGATGATCGTACATTCATTCTTAGCTTATCCTGTTGCTGATATGGCTAGTGCTTTTTGGAGTAGTACCTTACCGGGTAAAGTTATTGTTCTTATATTATTTATGGGATCTGCTGCAGCGTGGACTATTATGTGGACAAAAGGTATTCAGTTACGCTCAGCCCGTCGATCTACTCATTTATTTATGAATGCTTTTCGTAAAAAAACTAATTTACTAGGTTTTGAAAATAAAATAGAGAATTTACATCAGACGCCATTAGAGACGATTTATACGGCAGGTTGCAAAGCACTGAATGAAGAATTAAAGATTCACGGTATTGATCCAAAGGATTTATTAAATGAGGATGTATCATCAGTAGATCATCATTGTTTAAACCTAAATCAATTAGAATCTATTCGTTCTGTTATAGATCGTACCGTAGCAGAAGAAGCATTATCTCTTGAGGATCAAATGGGGTTATTGGCCACAGCAGTTAGTGCAGCGCCCTTTTTAGGTTTATTAGGAACTGTATGGGGTGTAATGGATGCTTTTTCTGGAATGGCACAATCGGGTTCGGCTGCACTTTCAGCAGTAGCACCTGGTATCTCTGGTGCCTTATTAACAACAATCATTGGACTGATTGTGGCATTGCCGTCTATGATCGGATATAATCTACTATCGGCAGAAATAAGACGTATTGCTGTACAAATGGATAATTTTGCTCAGGAATTTTTATCCAATATTTATAATTATTATGTGATTGAGAGAACGTAAAATGGGTCGTCGAACTAGTCTTGTAAATTTAAATCAGATTAGTGATATAAATATGACTCCTTTAATGGACCTAACGTTCATATTATTAATTACTTTTATTATTACTTTTCCCCTTATTGAACAAGGTATAGCCATCAATCTTCCTAAAGCAAATGCATCTGATTTAACTGAAAAAGTATCAAGATCCATAAGTGTCAATGTTGATAATCAATTATATTTGGATGATCAGATGATGAGTAAAAATGAATTACAAAATACGCTTAATACAATTTCATCCAAAGATCCAGATATAACTATTTTTATTCGAGCAGATCAAAACTTAGCTTATGGTAATGTGATGGATATTATGCGTATGTTGCATAATGCTAATATAACTAGCATGGCTCTAGTTACGGAGGCAGACCAATAAGATGAATTTTTTTAAAAATAAGACCTTTGTTAAGGTTCTAATAATTCATTTTATCATTATTTTATTTTTATTTTTATTTTCATCTTTAAAAGGATGTTTTAAGACTACATCTCCTGAAATTATAACGTATGTAAATTTTGAAAATCCCGAGTCATATGTTGATCCAAATAACGTAAAAAATACAAGTTTGGAATCGGTAAGTAAAAATCCAATAGAGAGTAAACCGAAGTGGAAGCCCACTCCAGTATCAGAAATAAAAAAAGGAAAACGTATTGAAAAAGTAGAGGTCCAGAATTCTGAAAAAGTTCAAAAAATACAACAAGCTCTAAATAATATTAAGTCAGAAAAAAATACGGATCATGCAAAATACTTACTTTCGATTAGAAGTTTAGTATTCGAAAATTGGTCACCTCCAATTTTCATAGAAAATATTTCTAAATACCCTATTATTCGTTTAATTATAAATAAACAAGGAAAAATATTAGATCGTAAAACCATGGTTCTTTCAGGAAATGAAATGTATGATGATTCTGTTGTGGATGCTGTTAATGCAATTACAAGCGTTCCAAATCCTCCTAGAACGTATCAATATAATTATATTGAAATTCATTTTGGAGATGAAAAATGAATAATATCCCAAGAAGATTATTTATAGGATCAGCTTGTACTTTTATTTCTACTCTTTCCTATGCGCAAAAAGTAGAGGTATTAAAGTCGGGTTCCAAAAAAATTAATTTTAGTATTCGTGATTTTGGAGTTCCAAATAATTCCGTGGATGAACTGTTTGTAGAAGTCTTAAAAAATGATTTAGTTCGTTCAGGATGGTTCCGTTTTGATAACAAAAGACCTCAGTTTT
>MDSV01115628.1_pt1 | contig 13971 bp, 3 predicted proteins | sample 810851 | NCBI WGS metagenome assembly MDSV01 (sample SAMN05326640, study PRJNA326480) | marine metagenome | isolation source: seawater | place: Atlantic Ocean: North East | collected 2012 | reverse complement strand
GGTGGTGATCATTATATATTAACACAGACACCTTTGATAAATAGCACACTCTTTAAAGAATATGAAATACCTCTTGAGTTCCACGACCTTATACCAACACTTGGTAGAACACAAAGATTTAATCAAAGTACCTTCTTTGAAAAACTTTATTTAGATCTTTATCCAATTCCGTCTGGTGCTGAAATATCAGAGATTAAACTTGAAGTAAGGTATAGGCCCGGAAATGCTATTCCTATGTCGATCATAGGACACCAAGGTGAACATGAATTATCGAAGGGCGATTTTGATCTTTCTCTTGTTCCACACAGTGATTATGCGAATCCAGTATTCAACAAGGGTGATCTTGCTTCTTTTGGAACCTTGCCTCATACGTATACTACGCCAGATAATATAAAAACTAATTATTCTAGAAGGTGGCGAGGGGTTGCTGGTGGTAAGCAATACTTTAGTCCGTTTAAAGATCATCAGTTCGATTTCTCTTACGAGAAAGATGAAAAAAGACATCCGTTTATAGATCATTACTATGACTTTAGTATAGCTAGTGGTAACTATGTTGTATCTAAAGGGACTCTTGTTGGTGATTTTAAATTAGAAACAAGCGGATTGTTTAGCTCTAATTTATCAAATAGTATCTATGACCACGTTGGATGGAGATTTAATTCTTCTGGCTTATTAAATGAAAGTAGCCAAACTTATAAAACAACAGCTTGGGCAAGTGGTAGTCATCCTTTGGTTGGAAAAATTGCAGACGCATTCAACCACACAATTAGAGTATCTGGAACAGATGGCTATGTAACATTTGACAATGCTTCGCCAGCATCAGCATTTACAGCATTAATCAGATTCACTCCAGATGAAACAGTTAGTGGTGTTACTTACAATCAGTTTAATAGCGGTGTTTTGTTTGGTAGTCATGACCTTGGATTAAGATATAGCGGAGATTATTTACAAGCATATATAAATACTGCTGGTGGTGAAGTTAATGCAACAGATACAGTAAAGTATACTTCTTATTCATATCCATTAGCTGCACTTGTTTCTTATGATGGTACTAATCTTAAGTTATATACAGAGAACGAAATAACTAATGTATGGAACCAATTAAGAGCTTCAGCCGCTGGCACAAAAACAAACGCAGGCAATGATTTGTATCTTGGTTCTGGTATGAATATGTTTGTCAGCGAGTTTGGAATTGTTAATTCTGGACTTTCTTTAACTGACTCTTCGCACATAGATATATCAGAAGTATTTAATCAAACAAGAATGACATTTGATTATAGTAGAGATTCTCTTGTTGAATATATAAATCAAGACGCTGATACGCAGTGGATGTTAAACGATTTTAGACATTGCCATTTTAATCATGAGTTTAATAGATTTGATAGTCGTGGAGATACAGATTATATAGAACATACTTTACACCACGATGGATTACCATACAGTAGTAAAACAAATCTTACTTTACCAACAAATATAAATACAACAGACTTGGCTTATCATACACAGATTGAAAATGACTTCTTAAGATTCTATATAGAAGATGTTCCAAATATTGCCGGTAGTGGTAAGTTTTATTCTGCTGATGTTCGTATTAGCAAAAACTTGCCCAGAGGTTATAACTTTAAAGAAGATGCTATTGCTGTAGAAACAGTGATTGATGCAGATTCTTTAGAAAATATAGTTTGGCCTAATGAAGATATTGGTCCTAAATTAATCGTTAGTCTTTATGCCAAGACAAAAGCTGACAATTCTTTTGAGGGTGTTACAAATTTTGGGCTAATAAATAGACATATACATAGCATAGCTCTTAATGATTGTTTTAGAAAAATTAAAAGCGTATTTAATTACGATAATTTGATTGATAACTCTGAACCTTGGGCAGATTTCTTAAGACCTTCCTACCTTGGAGAGTTTGAAAATAAATATTTATCTGATGATATAAATGATATGTTTTTACAATATGATATTGCATATCCTAAACATGCTACAGCATTTGATTCTTATATTAGAATACATTCAGCAGAAATTAAATTAAATGATGCTTTAATTGAAACACCAACTGCAACAGATACATTTAACTTATATGCTAGCGGAGAGAAAGTGGTTAGAGAAACAATTAATTTCTCTACAACTGGAAGCGTAACAGTACAAAGTTTACCGTCTGGATTAGCTACATTCACAGTAGCTCGCTCTGGAAATGTTATAGAAGCTTCAGGTAATTTATATGTTTCTGGAAGAATGCCAGATGATGATGTTAACTTGTATGTAAAGGGTCATGAAGTATTTGACAGTTCATCTCACTTTGGTTCCTTGTACGGCGATCATACTGTTGGTTTAAACATTTTCGTTCAAAATAACGGAGAGTTTGAAATTCCAGCAAGTATGGGATTGACTGCAATAAATACGGACTCTAATCCTTCAGGTATAGGTTCTTTAAATCTAACATCGTTTAGTAAGAGTGCTGATATATTCATTGTAAAAAATTCCTTACCGCTTAACCTTCAAGGACCAAGCTTTATTACCTCTGATATCGTTGTTGCTAGCGGTATGAATTTAACGACAAGATTAAGCGACGTATTCATCTCAAGTAATCGTTTCCCATTCAACTTGACGGTAATTAGCGAAACTCCAAAACTAAACGACGATTTAAGCTTGTATACTATTAATGCTCCTCTTGTTGATACTCTTACAGATCAAAAGCAAGCTGTTCTTTGGGATGGTTCTAATTTTGGTGAAAGCATATTGGTTGCTGAAAATGATTATTCAGCATTATCTGCTGACGATGAGATTAGAGGTGTAACAACTATTTGCTTTGGAGATTGCGATTCTGGTGGAATCTGTAGATCTAGAGAGATTATGACTCATGGTGTAGATTGGAATACTTCTTCTTGCGTTCACGGAGGCATAGCTCGCGCTCAAACAACGTACACAAATACAGATACGGTTGCTTTTGGAACAGACACAGATGGTTATCAAAATCATTTCTATGGTATTAGAAAGTATACTGGATTAATTCCTATGTATCCTTATACAGTTACCATGCACGGATATACTGGAAGCACAGAGTTGATTGATATTCCACCTAAAATAGACACTGTTGGTTTTGGGGCTAGTGATGAAGTAAATTATTCTGGAATAAAACACGTATCTAACGATCTACTAGCAGCTAGTGGTCAGTTTGGCAAGGCCGTTGCTATGGATGGAGACTTGATGGCAATAGGCGCTCCTAACTACGCCCTAACTGATAATAGTGGAACCATGAAAGATTGTGGAGCTGTCTTCCTTTACAGAAGAAGTCCAGAAGCTAGTGGTCATGATTGGTCAGCGCAAGAAGACCAAGCCGGATGGAAGTTAGAACAAGTACTCACGTTGCCCGATGGATTTAAACGAGACTATTCTTATATAGAAGAAGACATTATAGGTGAACCCCCAGACGCATCATACAAAGCAAACGTAAGAAAATGGGTAATAGGTCAGAACGGAAGAAACTTTGGTTACTCTCTAGACATTGCTAGTGATCGTTCTGATGAGTCAAAAGACATCGTTGTAGTTGGCGCTCCAAGAGCTAAATTTGACAGAGATTTTGGTCTTCTGCCAGTAAAACAACTTAATGCTGTAATGATTGTCGTTAGTGACAATTTAGATGCTAGAGGAAGAATTACTGGAGATGAAAGTCGTTATGAAGGTTTAGAAAGATTTATAGTTAAGAGGAATAGGTACTTTAAGAATATTGCAAACCCAGCATTTGAGATCAACCCTACTTATATTATATTGTCAGCGACTGCTAATTTAGGGGTAGAAATAGAAGATGAAATTCAAACAAAGTTAGTAAGTAGAGGATTTTCAAATTACAGATCAAATGAAATAAATAGATTGATTTCTCCAACCGATCTAGCAGCGAATTCCTTAATAATAGAAAACCAAATAAAAGATATCTTTAACGCAGAATTTCCACCAACTGCTGGATTGCCAAATTCTGGAATGCCTGTGATGATGGGTCTGTTTGTTGATAATAGTAATAGTTTAGGTAGATATTCTGTAGAGCCAGCTATTGACAACTTTAAGACATACTTTCAAGAATATACATTTGGAAGCGGTTTAGTAGATGTTAGCGACAATCCTGCTTCTGGATTGGTTATTGAAACTACAAAGGCTCCCGATGGAGAAGAGTGGATTCTAGCTCTAAATAATATTATTATTGATACTTTAAAGAATGAAACCATCGCCAATAATACTTCTTTGTTTACATCTTCTTTCGACCCTTTAAGCGTCCCGACTTCAAGTGGATATAATGACGTACCAACTAGTGGTGGTAGAGTTTATATATTTGAAAAAGAAAATGCAACTTCTGGTTTATTCTATAGTTCAGATCAGCAAATTTGGAACATGTCTCAAGAAATTGGATTAGATAGATATTTACATGACACACAGTACCACAATGAAAGATTCGGACATGCGGTTTCTATCAGTAAAGATACAACCAAAGTCGCAGTTGGATCTCCATACGAACAAAAAGCTGGCGTTAGAGTATATGAAAAACAAAGTTATAATCTAAATCATTACTATGATAAAGTTGGCGATTGGGCTACTAGACGAGTAGAAGAAAACGTTGATGATGTAACTTCTATTTACTATAAACTTTTACAAACCTACAATACAGCTTTGTCAGAAATGCTAGTAGCTAGAAGTGCTGGTAAGTTTATATATGACCAATTAGATCCAAGTGGAAGATTTGATTTAAGATTATACTGTGAGACATATGGTGGTGGACAAGTAGATAAGTATAAAGAAATATTTCAATATAAGAATGACTATAATTACAATGGAGGAAGATGGGATTTTGTTCCTAAACGACTTGCTGCTAGACCAAGAGTTGGATACAGTGTTTCGTTAAACGATGATGGAAACTTATTGGCTGTTGGTTGTCCTACCGACAGTATGAACCAACATGACGACTCAAACGTTTGGCATAGAAACACAAAGTTATGTTCTGAAGATAACATCACTCCCGGTTATAACAGCCCACTTGCAGAAGAGGCATATTTAGTTACGGGTAAGTTTAGTGATGGTGGAGATGAAGGAACATTCCAATCTTATGTAAACGCTGGAGCTGTTCAGTTGTTTGACAGTAGAAGATATTATCCTCACAACAAAGCTATAGAATACGGAATATTTGGAAACCAACAAAAGAGTTTATCTAACGTTGAAGATCAAGACAAATATTTTGATTTAATATCAGGTGTTTATAACTTCAACACTCCTTTCCAAAGAACAGATTTTACTGATCCAGAAATACCTCAAGATGCAGGTATAGTATTTATTACTACTCCAGAAATAGATTCATTAAGTGAAGAAGTTCTTGAAAATATAGTGAACTGGTTGAATTATGGAGATAGAAATTTAGTTCTAGTTGGTAATGATCCAACTTGGGAAGAAAATGGAGCCTATAAAGATTCTAACGATATCTTAAACAAGATTTTAACAAGGCTTGGTTCAAGGATGAGATTGCATTCTGCTAGGAATAAATATCACTCTTTAGCAGATGTGAGTGGAATTAATACGATATCTGCCACTGTCCCAGAAGCAAGTTATGACACTGTTGGAACACCCGTTCAGCTTAAAGCTTCTGGGGTTGCTGATATTAGATTGCATGAACCTTCGTTCCCAACTCGTTCTCATTCTTGCAGTGAAGATTTTGCTTTAGCAAACATGAGATGTCAACCTGATATTAGACATGAGGGAGATCTACGAGCGCAATGGTATGATATGTGTTCAGACATTAAAGGTAATTGTGTAAAAATTCCAAGAAATATTCAAACTGCTTATGGTATCCTACCCGGATTTTTACATCCCACCGCTTACGTAGGACACCCTTGTGACAAACCCAAAGACCTTAAATGGAAAGTATACACAGAGAACTTATACAAAGCACCTACTCCAATTTTAGCAGCTGCTGAAGCACCTCCATTGCTAAAGAAGACTATTCCAGAAATTCCAGCATCAACAAGAGAAGAAACTGTCTGTGTTAACGTTCCTGATGCGAATAGCTTATATTTAGCTAACAATAAAAACTTCATAGGTGATAAAGTATTTTCTTTTGTTAGTTCTGGAAATAGCGATTCTTACAGTGGTGTATTTACCAGCTTTGAAACAAACTTTGGAAATACAGCAGATGCTGGTTGTGAATGGTTCAAGCCAAAAAGATTAAGTCAAGATTATGTGTTACAGTCTAGCGGAACAAGTATAGAAAAATCACAAGAAAATCAAATTAAAGCTGCTGATATCTTTGCTTGGTGTGCTGACACATCGTTTAATAAAGACTTACCCGAATTTCTTAATGGCTCTGTAAAAGAATCTTTTGTAACTTTAATAAGCACTGTAGCTATAGAAGAATACAATATTATAAATGCTGGTAGAGATGAAATGCTACAGTTTTATAATAACCTTATCACCAAGCGTTTAGAAACTAGACAGTCACCAGATACGCAAACCCCAATAGTAAAGATAGCACAACTTGGAGGATGGACTAATAGAAACTCTTTCAAGGATGGATATAAAGACAGTTATCTAGATACTATTTTTGGTAAAAATACTGGTCCGTTTGGAGGTTTAGGTAATCCTCCTAGATTCCCATATGCTTTTGCTGAAAATGTTGTAGCGTCAGACAGTGATGATTTAATTGATTATGACATATGCTGGATAGCAAATACTGATGTTATTCCTAGTGATGAAGATGTTAAAATATTAAGAGATTGGTTAATGCAAGGAAACAAGAGACTTGTAATAACTTACGGCTCCACTCCAGACGGAGTAGTTAACCAACCGTCTGATGCACATGCAAATGCAACGCTTAATTTCTGTGAAAAGTTAGGTTTAGATATCAAACCTCTCTATCTACCCCATAAGAGAAAGTTTGCAAAACGAGAAGATAGAGGTATTATAGACGTATTACCTGTCGTACAGAATGATAAATGGAATACTCCTTGGAATGAAAATCATCCAATGTATTCTGAAGGTATGCCCACAATAAATAATATTTTTGCAGTAGATCTTGATTCTACAAGAATAACAGAAAGCAGAGGAAAATTAGATCAAACATTTATTCCTATTGAAACATCTAGAGAAAATTATGTAGCACTTTTCCATATTTCAGCAATCCGAGCTGTTTTTCCATATAATGTAATTGATAAGTTTACTACAAGTACAGATAAATTTTATATAAATAGTGGATGGTCTAGACTATCTGTTGAATTACCAGATATTGAAAACTCTGGATATTTCGTTGAGGTTAATCTTGTTGCAGAAGATCCTTCTGAATTACCTAATGCCTATACGATGATCCGTACTGCTAATTTAGCGTTAGGTGATAGAAATAAAGGACAATTTACCAAGACACATTTAGGTTTAATATCTCATTCAAATAAAGAGAACCAATTTCCTACTGATAATAGTAGTAGATTTGTTGGAGCTTCTTATGCAGAGATAGTTACTAGTAACTCAAAAACAATTACACTTGGTCCATTTTGGGCTACTGATAAGAATGCCCACATTTACATAGCTGTTAATAACTTTGGACGTTTTGAAGATAGGCCATTTAATAGTCCTAGAATAGCATCTATATTTGGTTATCCTGCACCTCTAAAAACAGGATTTAGAAAAGAATGTACTACGGTTGAATTTCCTGTACCGGCAGTTCCATCAAGAGAAGTTGTACTATCTCCACCATTGCGGGAGATTAGTACTTCTCATGAAATATATTGCCCATCACAGGATGATGGCTGTCTAGATCTATTTAAGGTTCCTTACAACGATAGAAAGCCTAGTTATACAGCAACTAATGATTTTGATCCTTCAATGCCTGAATCTATACTCAATCCAGAAAAATGTGGAGGCGCACCTCTTCCCATAAAAACTAGAGAAGCTTACATGGCAGACTTTGGTTCTGGACTCGCTACAGTTGATGGGCCTGTTATTGTTGCGCAAGAAATTTGGATAGGTGGAACTTTCTCTGCTGGTGTTGAAAGATCTCGTATTACTGTGATTGCTGACTCAAGTTTAGTACAGGGTAAAATGGCTTACGACGAGTTGGGCAATAAAAATCGAAGCAATGTTAATTTTGTAAATTCTCTTTATCCATACACATCATTCCCAGATGACATAATTTATAATACAAGATACAAGATAACATGCCCAGAACGAGGTAGTCCTTTCAAGTGGTATAGTGCAACGGGTAACTCTGGACTTATAGATAGATTTGCTTACAATGCTGGCGATGTAACTCCATTGGCAGCTAGTAATTTTAGAGATAACGAGAATTTACTTGATCCAAACTATATACCTAGACCTAAAGGCTTCTGCGAATGTGATGACACCGTACCTCCTTGTGACGTAGCAGAGCTACAAGAAATTTATATTAATAGTCTAAAATCTAGTTGGCATCCATTCTCACAATTCTCTACAACTATAAATGGTAAAAAATATAGAGATGATGGACAACTTCTTAAAGATACTGGATATGATTATCTTGACTTTGAAGCTTATGATTTCAACGATGGATATCCCGGTGACTTGTTTGGATTCTCTGTTAAGTTAACTAATAATAGATTGTTTATTGGCACACCGTTTAGTGTGTTTAATCAAGAAGATAGAATTGTTAATTGGAGTAGCATATCTGGAACTCCTGCAATTCAAGTTCCTTCTGGAGTAGAAGTTAGTTCTCACGGTGGAGCTGGTGCGGTATACATGTTTGAGAAAAACTTAAAGGGCGGTCAATATATTAAGAATAAAAATGGCTCATTTATAAGACAATCTGGTTCTTTAGATTGGGGATACGTTAAGAAGTTTAGACCAGATAGTATCAACGTTGGTCAAGATCTAACTTCTATGTCTCAAAGTTTGCCGCCATCGTCTATAGACTCAAACAATTATAGTACCAGCAGGCTTCGCGCTCTTACTCCAGAGACAGATAAGTTTGGATTTAGTTTAGCAATTGATTCTGGTGTGCTTGTAGTTGGTGCGCCGGGACATGACTTTGGAAACTTTGTTGATGCTCCTCCTCAAACTGGAATGTTTATGAGCAAGGCATTTAATAAGTCCTTTGTTGATCCATCGAGAGATGTTTATGATCAAGGAACTTCTGGTATAAGAATGCAGTTCCCAGAAAGTGGCGTTACTAACGATGCGTTTGGAAGTGGTATTAAATTTGGAGCTACTGTTCTTAATAACGGAGCTGCGTTTGTTTATACTGAAGATTATGACTACTCAACAGAGTCTTATAATTGGAGTTTCTTGGAAAAAATTGTTCCTGAAGGTGTTAATACAAACAGGCAATATACAGAAATTGGACCTGATACAATTCCTTTCTCTGGTGCTGAAAACTCAAGATTTGGTTCTTCTGTCGCAATCCACAGAACACGAAGAGTAGACTCTGACTATTCAATAGTAGTTGGAAGTAAAGATCATCCATTTGCTAGTGGTAATGATTTAGAAGAAAGAAAAGAAGGAAAGGGCGCATCTTATACCTACGACTTAATATTAAGAAAACAACCCCCAGCGACTGCTGACAGTGGAGCATTTATCCACGCCAAACTGTTTGCAGAAAGCGGAGCAGTTCTACAATACGAGCCTATATTACTAAATATTACTAATAGCGGATTACATGAAGAGTACTTTGAAAATACAGGAATTATATACTCTAATTCTGATGGTGAATTCTTCCTAGAAGTATCCGGTCAGGATCAGTCAACTTACCAGTATATTAAACATAGACCTTGGATCAATGCTGTAGACGGGGCTATGGTCGCTGGTACTAAAGTTACTAATGGAATTAGGATGTTCGTTGAAGGAAGACCTAATGAATCTTCTGGAAATATGAACCTTATGGCGTTGGGAGCTGACAGCGCAAATGTGTATAATGATATAGGATTACGCACATTTGGTGTTACAGGTCTAGCTACTGGAGATCCTTCAGGGTTATTCTTGTTCAACAATGCAGAAAACCCATCGACATTAAACGCATCTGGTAATTTATATGTTAGTGGTAATGCTTTTCAGAGTTTTGAAAGCGACCCTTCTGGATTAGTTTTATATGTATCTGGTATTGCTCCACAGGCTTTTAATAGTGCTGATGGATCAGTTTCAGGACTAAATGTGTTTGTTAACGGAATAGAATAATATGATTACTTTTATACACCCAACAACTGGCTCGGAAAGAATTTTAAGACCAACGCCGTTTGTGTCTATAGCTTCTACGCCAATACGTAATAAAACTGGTCATCTTGGTAGTGATTATACTATCACTTTAACCGGGACCATAGTTGCAAATAGAGGATCTCCTAATTCTAGTGGAGGTTTTTTAAGCCCATATACCAACGTTGAAGAATCCGTATCAGCTGATAACGGCAACAGAGCCGGTGTGATGGTTGTTAAGCAGAATGCTATTAGGCAGTTGTTTGCGCACGATGGTATGGAAATGAGAATAGATGGAGAGTATGCTGGTGGCGCTGGCGTTTTAAGAGCTAATGTTTCTGTTGAGTCTATAACTTTTGCAGAGGGCAATTATGTAAATACTAGTAATTATACTATTACGCTTAAAGCCACACATCTTTATGATAGCGCTGGAAATCTCTTTCATGATTCTAGATATAATATTTTTGAAAGTACGGATGGTGGTACAACTTTTAGGGATATGAGTACTGGAAATATATCTACGGTACTTGCTAAATTCGGCGGTTTTGTAGAAGATTTTACAGATGAATGGTCCATTGAAGTTGATGACACTAAAGGTGAAACCCTTGACGGAAATCCTTTTGGGTATACTCCACGAAGTTATATTATTACAAGAAATACTTCTGCTGTTGGTAGGACAGTATATGCTGACGGTGAAAAAAGAGAAGCTTGGGAAAATGCAAGAAACTTTATTATAACAAGTTTATTAGGAACTGATGGAAATTTACCAAGTCAATATCCAGACTTTGCCAATAAAGGTTCAGATAGTAATGGTGGTAAAAATCAACTTTCAGATATTGTTTTAAACTTAAGCAATGCTTATCAGGGTTGGAATCACACAAGAACTGAAAATATAAATAAGACCACAGGTAATGTTTCTATTACTGACAGGTGGGTTATATTAAAGAGTGCAGCTTATGAAAATTATGATATTTCTATAGAGTCCAGCAGCACCGATCCTTTTACTACTTTTAATATTAATGGGCAAATAAAGGGCGTGTCTGGAAGAAGCGCTCAAGATAGTTTATATGGAGGAAGTGACAAATCTGGAGACGAAGACGAAGTTCCCACACCAGCATCAAACGCTATAACTAAATATAAAACAGTAACCAATGATGGTTTATTTGATATTAATTCATATGTTTATAAAAGAGTTGCTGCTAATACAAATTTAGCGATTAATCCACAACCATTATCTATTAGTGTTTCTAGAAATGATTTTACTGGAGAAATCACTTACACTGTATCCTATAATACTAGACCTTTAAATGTTATAAGCGAAGCATCAAGTGAAAACATTTCCATTCAAGACACATACCCCGGAGATGTTTATTCTATAGTTCCCGTAATTGGTAGACCTACAGGACCAGTGCTACAATATATTGGAGGTAGAACGGAATACAAAAGAAGTATTAATATAGATTTAACATTCGATCATAGTGATATAGATAGATATGTTCCAAATACTATAACTGAATCAAATAAAGCTACTCAATTAATAAACACAAGGAATTCTTTGTTAATGTCAAAGCCAACATTGGTAGAACCTGTAAGGACACAGATTAATAATTTAGTAAGATCTTTAAGTCCTCTGAATGAACCTAATATAAGAAAATGTTTTGTAGACGCTCCAAGTGAAAGCTGGGAACCTAGAACTGGTAGGTATAGTTTAAGTTTATCTTGGACATATGAGCTTGGTGAAACTTCAAGTACTGCAATAGAAGAAAGTAGCTAAAATGGCTAAATACAAAAGACTAACGCCTGCCGAAAAAACTTTAACCAGTACACAAATATGGGTTGGTGGAGAGGCTCATTTTCAAACTTTTGATCTTACAGCAGAACCAGCAAAATACCCATATAATTTTGGAATAATTGGACAAGACATTGGCCTTGTTGCTTCTAAAGAAACTGTGAATATGGGTATAGTAACAGCTGCACTGTTAGACCAAAACTTTAAATTAGATCTCCCAACTAATGTGCAAAATCAATCAATAGCTTATCAAACACCTTTGCGATTTAATGTTATCACAGATCATTTGTTTATGCCAGAGGGTTTAGAGTTTAAGGATAATTAAAATGCCATCAAAAATATCAAACGCTGTAGAATCGCAAGACGACAAGCAGGATATGTCTATAATTAATTCTTATATACATTATATACCAAAGGGTGGTGTTGAGTCCTCTGAATCTGGAGATGAAACAGGTGAAAATTTAAACAGCACAGCGGAAACGTGCGAAATAGAACCTTTTGAAATAGAATTTCAAAGCGAGTTTACTAAAGTCTCCGAGGTTTTTGATCAGTACTCTGATTTTTATATAGATCCTGATGATTTTACTATAGACACTGAATTTGACAATAGCACAGAAACAACTTCTACTGATGATACTTCTAGCGAGGGTTCTTAAGGAATGGCTAAAAAGATAACTAATTCCGTGCAACCTGATAGTTCTTTCTTTGGGTCTTCTTGGCCTGATGATTTTGCTATACCAGAGAGTCTATCTACTGCTGGATGGACTGCACAAGCTCCGGGGTATCAACAGCAAACATTTCTCGGTGCAAGTATTATGAATTTTAGCATGAATGGTGGATATGGAGATTCTTCATCTACACTGTCTGTGGATTTAATCGTAGATGAATATAATAAATCTGATGAAAAATGCTTGGGTGACGGAGATGACGTTTATCATAATGGAGTAAGAGATGAGTTTAGACCACCTTTTGTTGGATCACCTGTATTTTTTAAATTTGGAAAAGAAAGATCAAGCGTAAAAGAAGCTTTTGATCACGCTATTGATGATTTAATAAAAGGATCTGCTGAAGCCTGTAAACCAGATGAATCTGAAGGAACAGCTGTAACAAATGCAAATCTCGTAAACCTTACTTCTATGTCTGACGATCAGCTTTATGATTTAGAAAAAGGAACCACAACAAGTAAAAACAAAGAAGGAAGGGCGTGTGGAATTACGTTTGGCGGGATACTTCAGTCATACACTCAAAACCGTAGCTCTAATGGTAATCCTTTATATAGCGTTCAAGTTACAGATCCTAGAGAAATATTATCTAATGTAAAAATAATTTTAAATAACTATACTGGATCTATACATGATAATGACAACTTGATGAATGTATATGGTTTTCTTGAGTATGAAGCTCCTTGTAGTTGGACTGACGATAAAACGACTAATCCTATAAAAAGAAGCATTAACAAAGATGGTACTGTGGAGTTTTCAGGAGATGACACTCTTGAAACTGGAAACGACCCACAAGCTGCTGGTGGTGGTCCTCCAGCAAAATTTCCAATGACAGGAAAAGGTTTCTCCAGAAGGAGTGAACAAGGCATACCTTTTTATAGAGTTGGTCAAGCAATTCAAGCTTTAGTTGGATATGGTGGAGAATTGCCTAAAGAATATAAAGAACCTAAATTTTTTAATACTATTAATTTTAGAGGTTTTAAGTATATAGTTGATCTTACTGGTCTTCCTGCCTTACCTGATTTTTATTATTTAGATTTTGATGAAATGAGCTTGCTTGAACTTGCTTTAGAACTCTGCGATGTTATGAATAGAGATTTATTTGTAACACTGTTACCAATAGTTGATAATCCTTATTGCGAGTTTTTATTCAATCAAAATAATACTGCTATGGGAGGATCTACTGAAGAAGGTCAAGAAGGTGAAGAACCACCTGAATTCTTTGCTGGAATTATAAGATGTGATGCGATTGATAGATCCAAGCAGCAGGAT
>MDSV01044573.1_pt1 | contig 13972 bp, 8 predicted proteins | sample 810851 | NCBI WGS metagenome assembly MDSV01 (sample SAMN05326640, study PRJNA326480) | marine metagenome | isolation source: seawater | place: Atlantic Ocean: North East | collected 2012 | reverse complement strand
TCTGGTTCAGGTTCTGGCTCGGGAGCAGGTTGAATTTCTGGTTCTGGTTCAGGCGCAGGTTCGGGTTCTGGGGCAGCTTCAGGTTCAGGTACTCTTGGTTGTATCTCCGGTTCTGGTTCTAAATCCGGTTCAGGTGTATAAACAGGAGTATCTGTTATATAACTACCACTAGCTATTTTTAAAGGAGCATTAGCATATTTAATATCCATCCAAGCTACTGTTTTTACAGTTTTTGTTAGAGACACATTATCACCATTCCATACAAGATATAAATAGTTCTGTTCAACATTTTCAATAAAATCGTATCCACGTAATAATGATGATATCTTTGTATTTGCTACAGTAATTTTTGTTGTTAATCTAAATGTCATATCCCAAATCTCATCTGTTTCTAAAATACCATTTTGTCCTATTATATCACTAGATAGGTGTATGAAAAACTCTGGTATTCCATCATCCTTTTCATAACTGTTTTGTTCATTAATTACTATTGTATAGTTTAAATGTGTGGTGTCATTTTCAGGTATAATATAATGTTTTAATTCATATGTACTTGGACGAAATAATGTAAAAGACACACCATCAATATCATTTGTTTGAGTTATTGTATAATTACTAGCAGTCAAATTTCTTCTAGGATCTGGCTCATAAACAGTACCTATATTTTCATTCTTAGATTCTTCTATTATATCAGCAGCTGTTTTATCAAATTCGCTATTCAATGATATATCTTCTAAAATTTTATTAGATAATGATGACATTTGAATTATTTGTTCCAACAAGGCCTGATTATTTGGTCTATTAAGAGACACTACTGATTCCGCTAAAGTAGTAACGACTCCTGTTACATTTGAACCTTCTAAACTTGTGCCAGTAAAAACATCACCGATTACTGAAGTCCATTCATTAGCTGTTGTAATGTTTGTAGTAGATGTAGATGTTATCTTATCTGATAAATAGGTTGACGCCTCTTCTGCTGTATAACCTCCAAATCTTAGTAAAGAGTTGGTTATAATAGCTAGAATCGTAATAGATTTCATAACATCAGGATTTTCATTTGCTATAGGATCTTTATTAAGGTCTGTTTCAGTTAAATTTAATTTATTTGCTATGCTTTCCTCTTGTCCTGATACACTAGATCTCATTGTTGCATTTGATGATCCAGTAGAATTATTAGCAACTATTGTTGTTATAGGTGTAACAACAGAAGGATTATTTTCAACATTAACTATAGCCTTTAAAACGCCTTTGAATTGAGCTCCTGTATATTTATCTGTACCACCAGTAGCAGTTATTTTAAAATATTTTAATTGTAATGTATTTTTAACATAATTTTGGTTATAAATAAAACTACCATTACTATCTGTTACAGCATTATTTGTTATTATTGCTGTAATGTCCTGATTTGTTAAAGGATTAGTAGCTATAACTGTTGCTCCTACAATATAAGGATCAATAACTCTTGCATCAAAACTCTTAAAAGGATAAAATTTGACTCTTTTTGGGATTGAAACTCTTACTGCTATATTTTTAATTCTCTTTCTAAAATTATGATAAATAGCTAATTTTTTATTATAATTAAGTTGTTCTTCTTGTATTCGTATACCATATTTCCACTGATTTTGCGTTTTATTCGGATATTGTGATCCATACAGTTGATAGGTTGGATCCGTTCTTACAGTTCCAGAATACGATATATTATATTTATTGTATGACACACTTCCATCTGGTTTAATACTAGTTAAGGTTGTATTATTAGATAAATTTTGTACAGTATAATTTTGCAACCAATTTTGCTTTGGATCCATGCTTTCAAATTCAGTTTCAAATCCTGACAAATCTAAGGCACACATGGAATATCCTTTAGCTAAATCATATAAATCTTTATAATCCCTTGTTGAAACTAAATTATAATCTTTATCTATTGTGGTTTCGTGATATTTTAATGTATCCGGATACGGTGGATTAGACTTTATTATAATATCATTATTTAAATTACTGTATTTGGTTTGTTGTCTTAAAGCCTCTGTCTTTTCACTTGCATTTATTATTGGAATATCGCTTTCAAATACTTTTGAACCATAAATAGCATTAGAATTGGTAAATGTATCTGTAGTTGTAGATGAATCCTCGCAATTTGTTAGATTTTTAACAACTCCAACTGTAGATCCAGTGGGTGCTGGATGGATTTGTGTACATTTTTTACGTAAATTAGCTAATCTTTCACTATTAGTTATTACTCTTTTTTCATTCTCAAATGCTCTTGATGAAAAATTATTAGATCTATTATTAGAAAATTTATCTGAAACTGATATTACATTTGAACAGTCAGTTATTTTTTTTATAACACCTACTGTAGATCCGGTTTCAGAGGGCTGTATATAGGTACATTTATTTTTTAAAGATTTTATTCTTTCACTAGATGTTAAATCATCTTTGTTATTTGCATATGTTTTTAAAACAGTTGGTGGTTTTATTGTGTATTTGGATTCCTCATATGTTATATTACTGCAATCCGCTATCTTTTTAATAACACCTGTTGTTGATCCTGATATAGCTGGTTGTATGTAGGTACATTTATTTTTAATAGCATTAACTTGTTCACTTGAATTCAATGTAGTCTTTGAATTCTCAAATGTTCTTAAATAAGTTATTTTTGATTTGTATGTAAATGTGTCATTAGAAGCATCAAATATGTTGCAAGATGTATCAATTCCAAGAACTTTATTTTTGGTAATTCCTGTTTTATCACTGGAGGAAAGGTATGGTACATTTATTTCTAATCGTTTCATCTTTTATGTATAATTCTTATATATTAAATTGAATGATTTAATATAAAACTATGTTGTTATTATTAATAATGAGTTGTTTGTCGTTTTGTATTCCAAATAATAATCCTACATGGGATAATACTGTACCATATGTACCAAAAATTGGTAAAGCACTAGTAATAAAAGTTTATGATGGCGATACTATTACAATAGCACATAAAATGAGTGTCTTTGATCGCAAATATTATAGATTTTCCGTAAGACTTGCAAGAATAGATTGTCCAGAGTTAAGAACAAAAAATCCTGTGGAAAAAGAATATGCAACTAAAGCTAAACTGGAGTTGGAAAAACTTATATTAAATAAAACTGTTGAATTAAAAGTATTTAAAACAGATAAATATGGAAGATTGTTAGCAGAAGTTTATTTTAAAAATAAATCACTTAATAGTTGGCTCTTACACAATCACCTTGCTGTTGAATATGATGGTACTAAAAAAACGTCACCATCAAATTGGGGAGATTATTATCAGGAAATAGACTTTTGTAGCTTTGAAAATTTTAATCATACAAATACGTAAATTTTAATGTACAACTCCAATCTAAATTGTTTAAATTAATCATTCTTCCAAAATCATCTACAACAGATAATTTTAATTTTCTTATATTAACAGGTCCTAAATATTTTCTACTTATTGAAATTAATGGATTTGGACTTTGAACAGCTTCATCCTTTTTACTTGCCGAAATTGGTGTCATATTATTTTTATTTATCTTTGCAAATATATCTTTTGAATTATATGAGTCTGTATATGCTATTATATTTGATTCTATATGATTACCTATGAAATCATTCACAACAAGATAGAAATAATTACTTGATATTAAATTTGCAGGTGATTCTCCTACATATGCCGTGTTTCCTATATATGCTGCGCTCTTAAAACCCATCATAAATCCTAGTTTTTCTCTAATGGATAATGTGGATGTTACATTTGGAACCTCTCCTGTCTCCACATTTACTACAGTTCCTGATGGTAATCCAAAATATAATTCTATCCCTGATAAATCTGGGTATGTGCTATTAGACATGTCATTTATAGATATTGTTATCTTGTTTGAATATGACAAATAAGATGCAACCAGTCTTTGATCATTTGATGGTTTTTTAAAATAATTACCTGTATCTGTTAATTCATTTACTTTTATATCCCAATCTGTTTTAAATACTGTATCATTTAGATAATTTACAAAAGTATCTATTGACCAATTACCATCTGGTATTGTTGCTTCAAATGTTAAGTACTGTTCTGATAGTGGTACGTTGGTTCCTCCTTGACAAACTATCATAAAGTAATTATTACCTAACAACGATGATATTTGGTAATATGAATCTGGTATTTCTATTTCATGTAATTCTAATTCTACTGTGTTGTTTATGGTGTAAGGGAGAGTGAACAGTACGTCTGTAGCACTTGTGCCATAATAATTCTTTCTAAATTTGCTATCAAAATGAAGATATTTTGTTAATGTTTTAACTTGTAAAGGATTCATTTTATTTTCATTAGTAGCGTTCTTATGCTCAATTAAAATATCATCGTACTTTTTTAATTTTTGTTTTACATCAGACATAAAGTCGTTTAATTTTTCTTTTATTTCGGGATTTACTTGTGAAACTTCGGTTTCTACTGTTTGAACTTTATTAAATAATTCTTCATTTGTATATGGGGTTTTTAGTGATAACATATCTTCTAAATCATTTTTTGTATAATTTTCAATGTTAAAGTCAAATTTATTCATACTTATATAAATATAAGTATAAATAATTTTTAACCTTTCTTTATATTTAAATTGAAATACTTATTAATGTATATTATTATAAGTATCATACAGCAACTATGTCTTGCTCAAAACACCATATCTCTATTGAAGATATCTGTAAAAATAAACATGACTATGACTCAAAAAATGATGAAATTTGCAAAAATATTATTTATACTTTATTAGATCTCATTAAAAAGACAGATGATGTTAAAAAGATTAACACTAATCTTTTAAAACTTACTCGTAATAAAAACGGAATGTTGCGAAAAACCGATATTATTCATGTTTATAGAAAATTAATACATTCTGGTGAATTGAAAAAAAATGATATTCTTTGGTCTATTCTCCAAAAATGCAAGGCAAGAAATATTTCTGGTTTAAGTGTTGTTACATTACTTCTTGCACCATTCCCCGACGGACAGCTCTTTAGTTGTAAGCATAACTGCTACTATTGCCCTGATGAAACTGTTAAAAATGGCGCTGATTACGACATGCCCAGATCTTACCTTATGAGAGAACCTGCCGTACAGCGCGGATTTAGGAATGGATGGGATGCTGTTAAACAAATGTTGGACAGACTTGATAGTCTTTACAAATGCGGACATGAGGTGGATAAATTAGAAATTATTTTAGAGGGTGGAACTTATACTGAGTATCCGGTTGAATATTTGGAACGCTTTCACAGAGATATATTTTGGGCCGCTAATACATATTTTGATATTGATAAACGGGAACCTTATGAAATTGATCGTGAAATTATTATAAATCAAACTGCTAAGGTACCTATTATTGGTATATGTATTGAAACACGTCCTGATGCTATGAATGACTTCTGGATAAGAAAATTCCGCGATTGGGGTGTAACTAGGGTTCAACTTGGTGTTCAACATACTAATAATATAATACTTAAAAAAGTGAACCGGGGACATTCTATTGAGTGTGTAGAAGATGCTATGCGTTTACTAAAGGATAACTGTTTTAAAATAGATATTCATTTAATGCCTGATTTGCCTAATTCCACACCTGAGTTGGATAAACAAATGTTTAGAGACGTATTCTTAGGCGATAAATATCAGCCTGATCAGGTTAAAATATACCCTTGTGAGGTTACACCTTATACTGTTATTGAGAAATGGTACAAAAGTGGAAAATATACACCTTATTGTGAGACCAATCCTAACGATTTGATTGATGTTGTTAAATACGGCATGGAACTTTGCCCTCCTTGGGTTAGGCTACCAAGAGTTGTTAGAGATATTCCTCTTGATTATATTCAATCCGGTAATATGTTACCTAATTTACGACAAATAATTGATGATAAATTTAAACAAGAGGGCAAATCATGCAAAGATATGAGAACACGTGAAACTGGACGTCATTCTCAATACAAATTAAAGGATGCTGTTTGGAAACAAAGAAAGTACTATGCTTCTGGATCTTGGGAATATTTCATATCTCTTGAAAGCAAAGATGAAGTCGCATTATTCGGTTTTATTAGACTTAGATTGCCTCCTAAACAGCATTCACCATTATTCAACTGTTTAACTGATAAGGGTCTCATTCGTGAACTTCATGTATACGGTAATCTTGTTCCTGTGGGAGCAAAAAGTAAAGATGATATACAACATCATGGTGTAGGTAAAAATTTGGTTAAAAAAGCTGAATGGATTGCTTGGTGTAACGGATATAAAGGAATGGCAATAATTTCTGGCGAAGGAGTCAAAAATTATTACAGAAAATTGGGTTATTATGAGAATAATACTTTTATGGTTAAGGATTATCTAAGTGCATTTACAATTACTCACTATCGCGAATTTATAATTCTTTCCACCTTGCTTTGCTGTTGGTCTTGTGTTATTAGGATTCTCAGCCTTTAATACTGTTTGACCTTTCTTCTTTGCTAAATATCTTGCATACGAATCATGCTTTACACTTACTCCTTTTTTTGCTATTTGACTCGCTGTACCTGTTGTACCTACTCTATCTGCCATTGAATTTACAGCCGAACTGTTAAAAACTGTATTGCTTGATAAATTCATCGCATATTCTGATGAAGATACTCTTACTACTTTCTGTATTAATTTTTGTCTGTCATCTAAACTCATTAACATTATATTATATATATATAAAGATTTTTAATTATTCTATATTAATGCCTGGTTTGGTTCCCTCTGTCAAAATTTCTGACTTGCATTGTCTAACATCCCGTATTAAATACGAACAGTGTCTTAAACATTATGATAACAGCGAAAACGCCTGTTTGCATCTTAAAGCCATATTAAACGAATGTCTTAATGATAAAAATATTGCTGTTGCTGCTCATCATAAACTTCGCCGACCTACTATTACTACCAATACACAATAAAATTGAAAATATATTATTGCTTATTATAATGATAAGTTATGGCGCCAAATGATTCCATTAAAATTAATATTCAACAGTTAAATCCCAAAAAAAAAGGTACTAAAGCTTATGACCGTTATGAAAAATACAAAAAAGCTACCACTATTAAAGAAGCTAAGGAATTGGGTGCTTTGTCTGTTGACTTTAAATGGGATATGGCTGCCGGCTATATTAAAGTATATGATGATAGTTTGTCTGCATTAAATAAATTGTGTTATGATCTTTTGAAGCAAAATCAACAATTGGTAAATAGAATTGAAGAATTGGAAGACTATGTTAGGAAACAAAGGAAACGTAATAATTATATTGAATTTCTAGAACAATTTAAACCTACTGTTACCTTTGAAAAATGGTTGCCTACTATTAAAATTACTGATAAACATTTTGAGATTTTATATGAATGTACACTTATTCAAACTATGATTATGATATTTAAAAACTATCATAATGATGATCTACATGGTATATTTAAATGCTTTAATGAAAAACATGGAGTATTTTATGTTTATACTAATGATGTTTGGTCTAAAATTGATGATGTGCAATTTCAATCCTTATTTGATGCTATATACAAACCTATTTATAAATATTTTCAACAGTGGGAAACTGAATGTTTTGAAAGTGGGTCCGATGGTGCTATGATGAGGTATATGGATGTTAATTTAAAGGTTAATGTTAATACTAGAGAATGTATGGAAAAATTTAAATCAAAATTATATAATGATTTGAAAATATCTTTTAGAAATCATTATAAAGATGATTGTTAATATTTAACGGCGTTTTTTTACTGTTTGTTTGATGAATAATGCGTAAATAAAATAGAAAATTGCGCTGATAAATATAAATGCTATTATTAAATTTAAAATCTTCATGATGTTACAATATATTCCTTGATCTTCACTTTTACATACTACCAGGTTGTGAAAACTAAACATGCTTAAAATTGTATCTAAATTTATATTTGATGTATTAAATCTCTTCCGTCCCATTATATTATTTCTTAATATTTTATTAAGATAAAGCCGCAACCTGAGCACTTAAATCCAATATCTGCTGTTTTTGCTCTAATACTAAAGCATGAAGTTCTTGAATTGCTTTTACGGAATAAGCATGGAGATTGGTATAGTTCATGAATAAAGCGCTTTTATTTCCATCAGCATCAGTTTCTTCACCTTTTACTAAATGAGATAATTCCGGAATTTGACGAACATCTTGAGCAATGAAACCAGATTCATATATAGCATCGTCTGGAATTTCATCACTGGCAAAAACTTTATTGTGTTCGTAAAAATCAAGTGTCTTGTAATAATTAAGAGGTTTTAACTTGTTAATAACTGAAAGTGAATCAGAAATAAAAATCTCATTATGTTTAAGACGATCGTCTGATCCATAAAAATTGCCAGTTGAACCGATATTTCCACTACCAAGCCACATAATTATTCTTCTATCTAAACTACCACCATTATTTTCATATAATGAAAACGTATCCTTGTCGAATCTCATTTGATTTCCGTCATCATGCTGCAAAACAAATAAATAATCTTGGTCTGTACTACTATTATTATTACCACCTGTTAAGCCAGTCATAGTAACACTATCACCTATTGTCCAACTGTTGGTTTTTTTAATTTCTCCTGATGGAAATAAATGACGACAATTAAAATCTTTACTACTACTTCCATGAGGCCCTGCTTTTGCATTCCAGGCATCGGCCGAGTCAATTTTATCATTAGTTATGCTTCCAGCTAGTTGTGAATTACTAATACTTCCGCTTAAACTTGAAGCAGGGTAGTTTGTGGCATCTGTTAAATCAAAGGCTGGTGTAGCGTCATTATCTCCAAGATCTAAACTGACTCCACCAAAAGAAACTGAAAAATTAGCAAGTTTGTCATTAGCTATGCTTCCAGATAACATGTCGTTAGTTACGGTACCTGTATCTGTTGTATAAACACCATTTGTAACACTATCTGCATTACCGGTTAGGTTTACACAGCTTATGTCTGTTGCTGATATATTCTGTGTAATTAATGTTCCTCCAGATATATCTAGGTTTCCACTTGCATCGCATACTATACTGTTTAATATATTGTCACTTATATCTTTGAATTCTATTGAATCATATGTGATATTTATTGATTCGCTCATTATAATATTAAATGAAAATTTATTTAATATTATTCTCCTAAAAGGATACTATTGTATTTGTAATTGTGTTTTAATATTTTGTATCTCTGTTTGTAAATCTGTTATCGTTGTTTGCATTGATGCTATTTGTGCCGTTTTTTCATCATTTAATACAGAAAGTTCTTGAACCGCTTTTGTTAGATACGGTTGGATTCCTGTGTAATTTAATGCTAATGGGGTTGGATTTCCACTCGCATCATATTCTGAACCACTTACTAAATGATTTAATTCTGCTATATTTGAAATATCTTGCGCAATATAACCGCTATCATAATATGTGTCTTCGGGTAAACCATTTGATAAATCATTTTCTGTAAAGTTGTGATTACTGGAATATTCATTTCCACAAGAATCTTTTACATTATATGTTTTTATATAAAATTGTGGTTTAAGTTTGTTTATTGTTATTAATGCATTTGAAATATCATTTTCATTATGTTTAAGACGATCATCAGAACTGAAATTGTCGCTGCCTGAGCGGCCGACGTTCCCGTTCCTGTCAACATAAAATATTCGTGTATTGGAATTATTGTAACAATCGATGGCCACGGAGGACGCGCCGTAGGCGCCGTGGGGGGCATTTATTGCGACGACGCCGTTACCGTTACCCGAGTCGACTCTAATACTTGCCGTATTTCTCCTGTAGGTCGTGTTGCCCCCGTCGACCCGCCCCTTCACATGTAATGCTACGGTGTGTTGGCTACCGGAGGTGCCGGCCCCGTTAGAGAGCGTATGATCAATATACAATGAAGATACAGCTGGAGTCGTCACCCCCGCAATATGTAACTTATCTGTGGGACCGGTTGTTCCTATGCCTACATTGCCGTTGCTCGTGATCCTTATTCTATCTTGTCCATTTACCCCGATGAATAATGACCCGCTGTTCGAATGTTTATATCTAATCCAACCATCCGCGGCGGTGGTTGATTGGAGAGATCTATTGGCAGAAGCAAACCATATTGAACTCATATAACCGACGCTGATCGAGGAGGGTGCGATAAAAGCCAAATCTTGTGAATAGGCGGCGGCCGTTTCGCTGCCGCGGAAGACTCCATTGAGTCCCATACGAATACCTTGTGATGTAAAAGTCGGAAATGTTCCGCTGCCCTTAATGTCTAAACTTGCTTCGGGACTGGTTGTTCCTATGCCTACATTCCCGGCAGCAGTGACTACTAGGTTGTCGGCGACATTTAATCTGGTACAGCTTATGTCTGTTGCTGATATATCCTGTGTATAAAGGTTTACACAACTTATGTCTGTTGCTGATATATCCCGTGTATAAAGGTTTACACAGCTTATGTCTGTTGCTGATATATCCTGTGTATAAAGGTTTACACAACTTATGTCTGTTGCTGATATATCCTGTGTAATTAATGTTCCTCCAGATATATCTAGGTTTCCACTTGCATCACATTGTATACTGTTTATTTTATTGTCACTTATATCTCTAAATTCTAATGAATTTTTAGAAAATACGATTGAATCACTCATTATAATATTAAATGAAAATTAATTTAATATTATTCTCCTAAAAGGATACTATTGTATTTAGATTCTAGAGTCTAGATTCTAGTGTTGCGATACGAGATAATAAATCTGTTATCGTTGTTTGCATAGATGCTATTTGTGCCGTTTTTTCATCATTTAATACAGAAAGTTCTTGGATGGCTTTTGTTAAATACGGTTGGATTCCTGTGTAATGTAATGCTAACGGTGTTGGGTTACCACTCGCATCATATTCTGAACCACTTACTAAATGATTTAATTCTGCTATATTTGAAATATCTTGCGCAATATAACCGCTGTCATAATATGTGTTTTCGGGTAAACCATTTGATAAATCGTTTGATGTAAAGTGATGATTACTACTATATTCATTTCCACATAAATCTTTTACAGCATGCGTTCTAATATAAAATTGTGGTTTAAGTTTGTTTATTGTTATAAGTGCATCAGATATATCTACTTCTCAGACGACCAATAAAAGAATTCAATTCTGCTCCAGTGAGATTTCCTAAATTTGGCATATTACTATAATCAAAGATTTTTTAAAGTTTTTATTTCCTCCTGCAATTCTTTGACAAGAGAGTGCAGCTCCTGGATGGCTTTGCATAGATATGGCTGAATACTGTCGTAGGCAAGTCCTAGTGGCGTTGAGTTGCCATCGGCATCATACTCCTCTCCGTTCACGGTAAATGCGAGCTCGGGGATATCTTTGACTTGTTGAGCGATGTAACCAGCTTCCATGCGCGAGCTTTTCCCATCGAAGTCTTCTTCGTTGATTATTATTCGATCGGTTTTTTGATAACGCACAGGTTGCAGTTTTTTGATAGTTTCTAGAGCGTCTGTGATTGGCTGCTCGTTAAATTTCATGCGATCGTCGGAACCGGTAACAGTGTTTCCGTTAACTACTAATCCTTGGAAATAGCCGTAGAGGTATCCGGTGTCGCCTGCAATCGCAAGGGCGCCATAGGTGGTTGTCAGAGCATTGTTGTTGTTGATGTTGGGTCCGAAACGACATTCGTTTGTAGCCCCAATATAATACACATGATACTGCTGCTTACCTGCGTCTCCTAACACGCATCCTGAATTTATGGCTAGGTTACTCAAATTTCCGCCACTCAGTGTAGCTATGCCGTCGGTGATAACATCCGCCTGGATGTTCTGAGCTGATATATCCTGTGTATAAAGGTTTACACAGCTTATGTCTGTTGCTGATATATCTGCTACTAATGTACTTTTCTTGAAATTATCAACATTGTTGGAAAGTCCTGTTGATGTTGTTGTTCCTAATATGAATTTATTTTCACTTTCATCCCAACCCATAAATACATTGCTTGCATCTCCACGGTTTATAATTATTCCTGAGTCTGTAGTTGGGGTCCCAGTATTTCCATGACCTAATTCAATAAGTTGATCCTTGATAGTAGTATTTGTTGATGAATAAGCTGTGACTGTTCCAGTTACTCTTAACGATCCGGCAACAGTAAGATTATCTGTAAATGTTTTGTCTCCACCTATTATTTGATCAGTTGTTGTAAGTACATAATCTGTTATATTACTGTTTCCAGTTATATTATTTAATGTATTAACTGAATCATTTTTTGATATTTTTAAAGAGTTACCAACCGATATTTGATTGATGAATGTTTTACTTCCAGCTATATTCTGATTACCATGTGTAAAAACATGTCCGAAATTAGTACTTGAACCAAGTAGATTTATATCTCCAACTGTTAATGTATTACTTGATGGATCATAATTTAAATTAACATCTGTATTTAGCGAACAGTCAGACCCACTTGAATCAAGGGAAAAGGGTATATAAAAGGTACCTCCACTATTATCATTTGAATATAATCTAACTGTATTAGCATTGGCTGCATTGCCACCATCTCCTCCTCCCGCAGCAAGATAAAGATTGCCCGATCCATCAGCTTTTACGATATTTCCTGATACCTCGTTTGTTTCCGTGCTCTCAGGGACACGTATATAGCTAAGGTCAACTTGACTAATACTTATTACACCGCTAGAAAAAGATACACCTGTGCCAGCAGAAATGTGGGCTCTAACGTCGGCTGAGCTTGGGCCGGTATAAGTTATTGCACCGGTACCACTGTTATAAGCTAAACTTCCATCTCCGCCGGCGTTAGTAACAGATATTGCATCTCTAGCTCTTGTATTTGTAAAATATAAGTTGGGGGTTCCTTCTGTTAAATCTCCAGTGTTGTGATTTGAAAAACTTGAAACAGTTCCGGTAACATCGCCAGTCAAGTTGCCGGTAAAAGTGCCTGCAATGGAACCGGTTCCAGTTATTGTAGGAGAGGTTAATGTTTTATTTGTTAAAGTTTGTGCGTCAGTTAATTGTACTATGTTACTATTTGTTATGCTAGCTATTTTTGTTGCTGTGTTAGCATTACCGGTAACATCGCCAGTTATGTCGCCGGTAAAGGTACCTGCAATGGAACCGGTTCCAGTTATTGTAGGAGAGGTTAATGTTTTATTTGTTAAAGTTTGCGTATCTGTTAGTTGTACAATGTTAGAATTGGTTATGCTAGCTATTTTTGTTGCTGTGTCAGCATTACCGGTAACATCGCCAGTTACATTACCACAAATATCTGCGACTAATGTTCCTACAAAATAATTACCTACAATGTTATATGAAGGTTCAGTTTGTAAATCCTTAAATAACATCCACTTTTTAGAGTTGTGATCTCTAAATAATCCTGAATAATTTTGACTTGTATCATTATAATAACAACCATAAAAACCTATATCTACATGATCACTAGAATTATTATGAGCTAAAGATATCAAACTATCAGATACATCAAGTGTGTTTGTATTAACATATGTTCTGGTTCCATTAACAGTTAGATCACCGGTTACAGTCAAATTTCCACCAACATTAGCATCTGATGTTACATCTAGTTCTCCATGTAGGTTAGTACCGCCAAAAACATCCAATATGTCATTTAGGCGTGTTGCTCCGGATACATCCAGGTTACCAGAAACATCCAATCTGTTATGTAGGCGTGTTGCTCCGGATACATCCAGGTTACCAGAAACATCCAATCTGTTATGTAGGCGTGTTGCTCCGGATACATCTAACGTGTTGTCTAGCCGTGCAGCACCAGATACGTCAAGCGTATATTCTAGCCGTGTTGCTCCGGATACATCTAACGTGTTGTCTAGCCGTGTAGCACCAGATACATCAAGTGTATATTCTAGACGTGTAGCACCAGAAACATCTAACGTGTTGTCAAGCCGTGTTGCTCCGGATACATCCAGG
>MDSV01126604.1_pt1 | contig 13975 bp, 15 predicted proteins | sample 810851 | NCBI WGS metagenome assembly MDSV01 (sample SAMN05326640, study PRJNA326480) | marine metagenome | isolation source: seawater | place: Atlantic Ocean: North East | collected 2012 | reverse complement strand
AGCTCTTTTTAAGAGCAGAGATAGGATTTGTGTTAGTTTATTTTTAATTTCTGAGCGGTGAACAATCTGATCAATGAAACCATGATCAAGCAGATATTCACTTCTTTGGAATCCATCTGGAAGTGTTTCCCCTACTGTGCTTGAGATTACTCTTGGGCCAGCAAAGCAAATTAAAGCTTTTGGTTCTGCAAGTGTTATATCTCCCAGCATTCCAAATGATGCTGTCGTACCACCCGAAGTAGGGTTGGTAAGTATAACAATATATGGTAATTTAGCATCTTTGACCATCTGTACTGCTATAGTTGTTTTAGGTAATGCTTGAAGGCTAAATTGATTTTCTTGCATTCTCATTCCGCCAGAACACGTAAACACAACTAGAGGTGTATTATTTGTTATTGCATGTTCTGCCGCTTTAACCATAGCTTCTGATGCTGCAGCTCCACACGAACCACCCATAAATTCAAATGACATTGCTGCAACAGTGGTCGCTAGTCCATTGATTTTTCCTGATCCAATTAAGAAGGTATCATCTAATCCAGTTTTTCTTTTAGCTTGATTAAACCTTTCTTTATAAGTTTTTGAATCTTTGAATCCTAAAGGATCTGAAAACCCTGCTGGATATTTTATTTCTTCAAATCCACCATCATCAAACAGAAGTTTTAGGCGGATTTTTGGATGGATCTTAATATGATCATCGCAATTGGGGCAAACATAGATTGTTTTCTCAAGATCTTCAGCATATAGCATGGTTTGACATTGGTTACATTTAATCCAAGCATTTTCTCCAATATCAAGACTCTTTTTGCCTCCAGGAAGCTTTTTAATAAGAGGTTTAATTTTGTTAATTAGCCAATTCATTTTCTACTTTGCTTAACTCCTTCAGACAATTCTTGAACATATTTTAATACTTTATTTTTTATTTCATCACTATTCATTTGATCATTAAGTGATGTTTGAATTATGTCAACTATTGAACTTCCAACAACAACTCCATCGGCTATTTTAGCTACTTCCTTGGCATTTTCCTTCGTTTTTATTCCAAAACCTACAGCAATTGGAAGATTACTTTTTGATTTTAAAATTTCTAACGGTTTTACAAGTTTTGAAAAATCAGGAGTTTTAGTTCCTGTAATGCCAGTAATAGATACATAATATAAAAAACCAGATGTGTTTTTTAATACTGCAGGAATTCTTTTTTCATTAGTTGTTGGAGTACATAATCTAATAAAATTCAACCCTGCCTTATTTGCCGGTATACAAAGTTCATGATCTTCTTCAGGAGGAAGATCAACAACAATTAAACCATCAACTCCAGAGTTTTTAGCATCTTTTAAAAATTTTTTATTTCCATAAATATATATTGGATTATAATAACCCATAAGAATAATTGGAGTATTATCATTTTTTTCTCTAAATTTTTTTACAAGATTGAGTGTTTTTTTTAAAGTCATACCATTTTTTAAAGCTCTTAGTGAACTGGCTTGAACTGATGGTCCATCAGCCATAGGATCAGAGAAAGGAATCCCAACTTCAATAATATCAACGCCTGAATTAGGAAGATCATTAATTATACTGATTGATGTTTCATAGTCAGGATCACCTGCAGTTAAAAAAGTAATAAATGCTGATTGATTTTTCTCAGCTAAAGATTTGAAGGTATCCTCTAATCTCATTAAATCTTCATACCTAAGTGATCAGCTACAGTAAAAATATCTTTGTCACCTCTACCACACATATTCATGATAATAATATTATCTTTACTCATTTGCTTAGTAAGTTTTGGAAGATATGCTAGAGCGTGAGAAGGCTCTAAAGCAGGAATAATACCTTCAAGTTTTGTGCATAATTGGAAGGCTTCTAAGGCTTCTTCATCTTTAATAGAAACATAATTTACTCTTCCAATGTCATGTAAATATGCGTGTTCAGGACCTATTCCAGGATAATCTAGGCCTGCAGAAATTGAATGGGCATCAGTAATTTGACCATCATTATTTTGTAATAAATAAGTTCTATTACCATGGAGTACCCCAGGGTTTCCAGCAGTTAATGAGGCAGCATGCTTTTCTGTATCAACCCCCATACCTGCAGCTTCTACTGCATAGATATTTACGTCTGTATCATCTAGGAAAGGATGAAATAAACCCATTGCATTAGATCCTCCTCCAATACAAGCAAGAAGTGCATCAGGTAATCTATTTTCTTTTTCAAGAATTTGTTCTTTTGCTTCTTTGCCTATAACGGATTGGAAATCTCTTACGAGCATAGGATACGGATGTGGACCAGCAACTGTCCCAATAATGTAAAAAGTATCTTCAACATTTGCGACCCAATCTCTAAGCGCTTCATTCATTGCATCCTTTAGGGTTCCTGTTCCTGATATAACTGGAACTATTTCAGCTCCTAATAATTTCATGCGAAATACATTTGGGGACTGTCTACGTATATCTTCTTCACCCATGTACACGATACATTTTAATCCAAATCGTGCTGCAACTGTTGCAGTAGCAACACCATGCTGACCTGCTCCTGTTTCAGCAATAATTCTTGTTTTGCCCATTTTTTTTGCAAGTAAAATTTGGCCGATACAATTATTAATTTTATGTGCACCGGTGTGATTTAGTTCATCACGTTTAAAATAAATTTTTGGTCCAGCATAATGTTTAGTTAATCTTTCAGCAAAATAAAGAGGACTTGGTCTACCAACAAAATCTTTCATTAGGCTATTAAACTCTGATTGGAATGCAGAATCTTTTTTTGCTGTATTGTAAGCTTTTTCAAGTTCCAATATGAGCGGCATTAGGGTTTCAGCTACGAAGCGTCCACCAAAAATCCCAAATTTTCCAGTTTCATCTGGACCCAAAGTGAATGAATTAGGTTTATCTTTTTCGTCCATTAATTTTTTATTTTTTTTATAAATTCAGATATTTTTTGTTTATCTTTTACTCCAGGACTGGACTCAACTCCAGAAGATACATCAAAAAAATTAGCTAGATTAGAATTTACCGCAGTTTCAACGTTTTCGATGTTCAAACCTCCAGATAAGAAGAATTCTTTTTCAGTTCTATATCCTTTTAAAGATGACCAGTCAAAAGTTTTTGCATTTCCTCCAGGAAGTTCGCTCTCCTTAGGTTTAGCATCAAATAAGAAATAATCTGCAACTTCTTCATAGGGATTGGTTTTTTCAAGGTCTAATGTATTCTCTATACCAAAAGATTTAATGATTTTCAGTTGTGATAAGTTTTTTATCTCTCGAATTCTTTCAAGTGACTCTTTGCCATGGAGCTGAATCATGGAAAATCCTATCTCAGTTATTTTATTTATCATAGAGTCATCTGGGTCAACTGTTACAGCTACAGTTAATATTTTATTTCTTATTTTATGAATTATTTTTGATGAGTTTTCTAATGATATACTTCTAGGTGATTGTGGGTAGAAAATAAAACCTAAATAATCTGCATTGGCATTAATTGCATGGATTGCAATATCTTCAGATTTTACTCCACATATTTTGACATAATTTCTCACTCACAAAATTTCCTGTAATAAATTTTTGGCAGCTTTAGCAGGGTCCTCAGATTTAGTTATTGGTCGGCCTACTACAAGAATATCTGCTCCAGCACTAATAGTCTCTCTAGCTGAAAGAGTTCTTTTTTGATCATCATTAGTATTATCGTTGTTCCTTATTCCAGGAACAATCAGCTTAAGTTTATTCTTATAAATTTTTTTAATACTAATTACTTCTTGAGGACTGCAAACGATTCCATCTAGACCAACATTGTTAGCAATGGAAGTAAGCTGCTCTATTGAATGCTTTACTGAAGAACCAAAGCCTAATTCTTCTATTGTGCTATCATCGAAACTAGTGAGAATAGTTACTCCCAAAAGAGATGTTTTGCTTTGAACTTCATTTTTTAAATCTACACAATTTCTAAGCATTTCTGAACCTCCAGAGATATGAAGTGTAGTGTATTCTGGTTCTAATGAAAATATTCCCCTTAGTGCTGATACAACAGTATTTGGTATATCGTACAACTTTAAATCTATGAATAAAGGTAGATCAAATTCTTTCATAGTTTTGCACCCTGATATTCCACAAGATGTAAAGAATTCTAATCCCAACTTTATACCTCCGATATGCGGCTTTACTTGGCTTACAAGATCAGTCGCAACGTTAATGTCACTTGTGTCTATTGCACAAAAAATAGGATTTGTATTCAAAATGATTTGACCAGAAGATTATTATGAATTCTCTTCTTTTTGATTTTCAGAAGCATTTTTTTCTGAATTTAACTTTATTCTTAATTCTTTTCCAGTTTTAAATCTCGGAATATATTTTTCATCAACTTTAACGGACTCTCCAGTTCGAGGGTTTCTTCCCGTTCTTTCTTTACGATGTTGAACTGAGAATGCACCAAACCCCCTTAGCTCAACCCTTTTTCCAGATGCTAAAGAATCAGAAATTTCATTAAAAATCGTATTTACGATCCTTTCAACATCTCTAACAAATAGATGAGGATTTGCTTCTGTGATATTCTGAATTAACTGAGATTTTATTAAGCTCATGGCTTAATTATATGACAATAGATATTAATGTAAATAATTGATTATGAAGAATTTTATTCTTTAGATTTGTCTCTTCCTAAAGCTTTTCCAAGAATAGCACCTAATGAAGCCCCTGAGTCCTTTGCACCATACTTTTCAATTGCCTCTTTTTCATTGCTTTCTTCAAGACTTTTAATTGATAAGGCAACTTTATATCCTGATAAATCAAGACTCACTATTTGAGCATCTAATTTATCATTTTTCGCGTATCTTTCAGGTCTTGCATCTGGTTTTCGAAGAGCCAACTCATTCTTTTTAATTATTGTTTTAGGTCCATTTTCTCCAATTCGAACTTTAACACCATAATCCCCAACCTCAATAACACTACAAGTTACTACATCACCTTTATTCTTTTCTTTTATCTCATCAAAAGGGTTTCCTTCTATTTCACGAATAGAAAGTGAAATTTTTTCATTATCATTAGTTATAATTTTTGCTTTAATCTTATCACCTGTTTTATATTTTTTAATTTCTTCTCTTGGATCATTGTCCCAAGATAAGTCTTTGCTAAAAATTGCACCATCAATCTCTCCATCTAATGAACAAAACATAATATTGTCCTTTATTGAGGAGATATCTGTTTCTATAATTGACCCAACAGGATTAGCATCATTAAATTTGCTCCACGGGTTTGGAGATAGCTGTTTGATACCAAGACTTAATCTTCTTTTTTCATGATCAATTTCAAGTATCTGACATTCTACAGATTGAGATCTAGCATATAAATTTCCTGGTTTGGAATTCTGTCTTTGGCTCCAAGTTAACATATCTTTATGACACAAGCCTTCAATTCCATTGCCAATTTCAATAAAGATCCCATAGTCTGTTACATTAGTAACTACACCATTTACTCTGTCATTCACTTTTAAGGTATCTTTTACATTAGTCCATGGATCTTCCTCCAGTTGTTTCATGCCAACTGAAACTCTATTTTTTTCTGGATCTACCTTTATAATCTTTACTTCAACTTTTTGATCAATTTTTAATACTTCTGACGGATGTCCAATTCTTTTATAAGTTATATCACTACTATGTAACAAAGAATCATATCCTCCTAAGTCAACGAAAGCGCCATAATCAGTTATAGCTTTTATTTTTCCAGTTACGATATCATTAAGTTTTAATTGTAAAAATCTTTCTTCTCTAACTTCTTTATGCATTTCTTCAAGAACTGATCTTCTACTAACAACGATATTATTACGTTTTGAATCCATTTTAAGGATCTTAAATTTCTGAGGAATATTTATTAGATGACTAATATCTTTTACCGGTCTCGTATCAATTTGACTTCCTGGCAAGAAAGCTGTTATACCTATTTCACAAGCTAGCCCTCCTTTGACTTTGCCAGTTATTACTCCCTCAACAAGTTCACCGGATTGAAAAGATTTTTCAATTTCAGACCAAATTTCTTTAGATTTCGCTTTTGATCTTGAAAGCCTACAAGAACCAGAAAAGTCCTCAAGTGACTCTAGATATACATCAATTTTGTCTCCAACTTTCAATTCTTTCTGCTCTTTTTGAAATGAAAATTCTCTTTTTGATATTCTTCCCTCTACTTTTGCACCTATATCAACAATGACAGCATCATCTTCAACTTCTGAAATAGTTCCTTCGATAATAGAGCCTTCTTTCAGATTAGATTTATTAATGGATTCAGCTAATAGTTTATCAAATTCTGTTTCTTTTACTTTACTACCAGCTATTTCATTCATAAGTACTATTCTTTTGTTATTATCTTTAATATCGTATTAAAGGTCACTTCTTTATCTGAAAAGTCAGTGCAGATCAAGTAAGAATCTACTGCGGGGACTAATGGAGCAGTTTTTCTACTCATGTCTCGCATATCTCTTGCTTTAATTGAATTATGTATTTGTAATATATTGGGCTTTTTCTTGGTTTTCGCAATCTGTTCAGCCCTGCGCTGTGCTCTGATAAATGAGGAGGCCCACATAAAGATTTTATAGTCTGCATTAGGAAAAATAACCGTTCCTATATCTCTTCCTTCTATAATTACATATTCTTTTGAACCGTCATATTGCTTGGCAAAATTTCTCTGATATTTTAATAGTTGCGTTCTCAGCTCTTTCATTGATGAAATAATAGAGGAAATATTATCAATTTCAGAAGAATACAGTTTTTTTGAGTTTAATGATTTATTATTAATATTTTTTACACATCTTAAAATTTCATTACTATTTTTTAAATTAATTTTTTTATTGATAATCTCTAATGCTATTGTTCTATAGAGCTTTCCACTAATTAATAGTGGAGCATTGAGTTTTTCTGACAATTTTTTAGCAATCTCAGTTTTGCCACTTGCAGATGGTCCATCTATAGCTATAATTTTTACCATATTATTAATTTGAATTTAAAATTTTCAAATCAGTTTTAAAATTTGGATAACTAGTAGCTATTGACTTACCATTGTCATCTAATCTTACAGGATTTTTGGAAATTATTCCCAAAATTGAGGCACTAAGAGCTATACGATGATCTGAATATACTTTTATAGTATTTTTACAATGAATATCTTTAGAGTGTGAGCCATATATTTTAATATTATTCCTTTCCACCTTAGTCTTTATTCCAAATGATTTGAGCATTCCAATTATACTTTTAATTCGATCACTTTCTTTGAATCTTAGCTCCTCAAGTCCTTTCATAATTGTTACACCTTTTGCTCTAGAGGCAGCAATTGATAGAATTGGATATTCATCAATTAGATTAGGTGAGAGACTTTCTGGAATTACAATTCCTCTAAGAGAGCTAGTAGCAGCAGTAATAGATCCAAATTGCTCTCCTGAGCGAATTTTAGTTTTTTTGATTTTAATCTTACCGCCCATTTTTTTTAGTATTGATAAATAAGCTATCCTTGTTTTGTTCAAGGATACATCTAACAGCTTAATTTTAGAATTAGGTGTAATTAATGCTCCAACTATAATAAATGCTGAACTGCTCGGATCACCAGAAACAAGAATATTTTTTGACCTTATTTCATATGGACCATTAAATATTAATTTTTTTCCACCAGAAGCTATCCTATAGCTCTTATAATTAACATTTAAATACTTCAATAATAATTCTGTATGATTTCTTGTTTGTCTTGGCTCAATAATAGTTGTTTCACCATTAGAGTTTAAAGCAGCAAGAATAATTGCTGATTTAATTTGTGCGGAAGGTTTAGATATTTTATGTGTAAGAGGTAAGATAGTATTAGATCCTCTAATTGTAAGAGGAAGATTCTCATTATTGGTTAAACTAATTTTGCATCCCATCTTTTTTAAATGATCCGTAACTCGATGCATAGGACGCTTTGAAAGTGAACTATCGCCAACAAAAGTACAGAAAATAGGATTAGTGCTTACTGCCCCTAGGAGTAGTCTAGCTGTTGTTCCAGAATTACCACACTCAAGAGCTTTATTTGGTTGCAAGAAGCCATTGGTTCCATTTCCAAAAACAATCCATTTTTTTTCTTTTTTTACTATTTTAATCCCAAGGTTCTTTAAAATATTGATTGTATTCATCACATCTTCAGACTCAAGTAGATTAGTAATTTCTGATTTTCCTACTGAAATAGATGATAGGATAAGCGCTCTATGTGAGATAGATTTATCACCTGAGATTTTCAGAGTTCCATTTAATTTTTTAATTTTTTGTTTTGTCAATTTAATTTCTTAGGATATGTTCAATTGTATTATATATTTTAGTATCATAAAGTTAACTATTTAAATTTAATTACCAAAAAAGTAGAAAATTATGCCAAAAGTAGAATGGGGTAAAAAAATAGTTTGTCAAAGTTGTGGGGTTCGTTTTTATGATTTAAATCGTAAATACCCTCTTTCATGCCCTAGCTGTGGAGCTGAAGTTGAGGAGACCAACTCTATTGATAGTTCTTCAGAAACTAAAAAAGTTTTTTCAGATGATGTTAAATCAATTAGTGAAACTAATTTAGTTGGCAGTGATGCAACTGAGTCTATCGCTTCTGAAGATGGTTTATCATTAGAAGAAGTTGATGATGACGAAACTATTAGCCTGGAAGAAGCAGATCAAGACCAAGATGTAGATGTTATTGATTCAGAAGTAGACGATTTGTCGATAGAACAAGAAGAAAATCCATCTGAATAAGAATAAAAATATTAGGGGCTATAGCTCAGCTGGGAGAGTGCATCACTGGCAGTGATGAGGTCGTCGGTTCGATCCCGACTAGCTCCACCATCAATATTTAAAGCTATCCCCTAAATAAAATTTTCTTGCCTCTTTGTTACCTAAGATTTCGTTGCTTACACCTTCAGCAATTATTTCTCCAGAATGCATCACATATGAATAGTCACATATATCTAATACTTCTCTAACATTATGATCAGTAATTAAGACACCAATATTTTTTTTCATTAATTGTCTAATTAGTATTTTGATATCATCAATTCCTATAGGGTCCACTCCAGTTGTAGGTTCATCCATGAGTATAAATTTAGGTTCTGAACATAGGCATCTTGCTATTTCAGTTCTTCTTCGTTCCCCTCCACTTAACATATGAGGCATTGCTCTTCTCAGATGTGAAAGCGAAAATTCAGTAAGTAAATCTTCTAAGATAGATTGTCTTTGGTCGATGTGATATTTTTTTGTTTCTAGTATTGCTAAAATATTATCTTCTACAGACAAACCTCTAAATATTGAAGGTTGTTGAGGTAAGTATCCAATTCCAAGCCTTGCTCTTTTATACATAGGCAAAAGTGTAATATCTTTCTGATCTAAAGTTATCTCGCCTCCATCAACATTAATTAATCCCATGATTGAGTAAAATGTAGTTGTTTTACCAGCCCCATTTGGTCCTAGCAGTCCAATAGTTTTTCCTCTTTCCAAATTTAAACTCACATTTCTAATTATTGGTTTCTTCGAAAGAGATTTACGTAGATTTTTTACTACCAAGCCTTCATTTTTCATGATTAGTTTTGGTTTTTCTGACATGAATATTTTAGTTATCTGTAATTAAAGCTTGTACTCGACTTGCATTTGATCCAACCATTATACTTGAAGAATTTTTCATATCTACTACTAATTTACTCCCACTGATTTCATTGTTATTTTCTTTTATAATAACATTTCCAATAACAGTGATAATTTCGTCCTCAAGAGAATAGATAGCTAGGTCACCATATATTTCACTTTTTTCATCTAATCTTATTAATTTAATATTTCCTTTAGCTGAGATACTTTGTATCTCATCTTTTTCATCTTTTAGTTGTATAGTCATTTCATCAGACCACATTTTCATATCTTTATTATTGGCAAATACACTGCCAGTAAAAATTGATATTCTTTCATTCATTTCTACATTAAGTTGATCAGAGACAATTTTAATACCGTTGTTATTTGATAGTGCATTCACTTGAGTTAAGAAAAATATAGATAGGGTTATTAATTTTATTTTTATATTCACTTTAGTAACTATTAATATTTGTTTTAACATTTCCAAAGTAATTAAAGTTTTGAAAATCATTTTTTATAATTGATTTATCTGCCTCAATCCTATGAAGTTGATTTTCAAATATTACATTGGATAACAGCGTAATTGTATCTTGCTGCATATCAATAATTGCCTCATCAGACTCTAGCTTTTCTTTATTGTCTGTATAAACAACAATATTATGATATAAAAATACTATTTGAGAGTTTTGATTGTAATTACCTTTATCAGCATTTAGGTATATCCAAACATTATTATGATTTTTAATTTTACCCTCAATTTCAATTAATTCTAATATATTTCCTTTTTGTATTCCTGATGAAGCTTTTATAGTATAGGGGATCTCATTTATTCCCTTAGTTGTAAAAATTGGATTTGCTATTTCTAAAGGTATTTCATTTTCTTCTGATATTGCAGAATGCTTGTGAAAAAAAAATATAAATATCAAAAAAAATAAGAATATATTTTTTATATCAGCTTTCAAAATCATCTTTAACTTATAAACCTCAGACAGTCATGAATATGTATAATTCCAATAGGTTTTTTTTCGGATTTATTTTTAGTTACAAAAAGACAAGTAATTTTATTCTTATTCATTATTCTCAAGGCATTTGCTATTAGTTCATTTTCATTAATAAGTTTTGGCTTTGAGGTCATCATTTCTTTTGCATCAAATTTAAGAAAATTTTTTTTAATATTTCTTCTTAAGTCTCCATCAGTAATTATTCCTATTAATATGCCTTTATTATTTTTGACACCAACAACTCCAAAACTCTTTTGAGACATCTCAATTATTGATAAATTCATTTTTGTATTTTGTTTTACTAATGGCATCCTACTACCTGAATGCATTATATCTTTGACCTGAAGCATACTTATTCCAAGGGATCCAGATGGATGAATACGTTTATAATCTTCTAATTTAAATTTCTTTAATTTCATTAAAGCTACACAAAGAGCATCACCCATAATTAAAGCCTGAGAAGTAGAAGTTGTAGGAGCTTTTCCAATTGAACAAGCTTCCTTTGAGTCTTTTATTAAAAGGGGAATAGTAGAGGAGTTTATAAGCTTTCCCTTAGGATTTTGAGAAATTCCAATAATCGTTATCGAATTTTTTTTAGCAAAATCTATAATTTTATTTAGTTCCAAGCTATTTCCTGAATTTGAAATTAATATAAGTAAGTCATTTTTAGTTATGATTCCAAGGTCCCCATGACTTAAATCTGTAGGACTAACACTTTGAGAGGGGGTCCCTGTTGAACTCATTGTTGAGCTTATTTTTGCTGCAATGTGGCCAGACTTACCTACGCCGGTGATTATTGCCCTTCCTTTAATTTTAGACAGTTTTTTAACTGCCTTCTTAAAATTATTATCGATTGATTTATGGAGTTTCCTGATCCCTTGAATCTCAATATCTACAACTTTTTTTCCATCATTAATTATATTTTTTTCTGTCATATGTTTATGATGAATGTGAGAAGATATCATTTTCAAAGCCAGCTAAATCTAGAGCAACTCTATGCTGTAGAAACATGATACAAGCTTTAGCTAGCGAGTCTCTTTCTTGCCTCAATAATATTTCATCTAATTTTATTCTAATATCATGCAAATAAATAACATCAGTAGCTGCATATTCTATTTGTTGTTTGGTAAGATTTGGATTGGACCAGTCACTAGATTGCTGTTTTTTTGAAATATCAATATTTAATAATTCACGAACCAAATCTTTGTATCCGTGACCTTGAGAGTAAGTTCTTGCAATCTTTGAAGCTATTTTTGTACAGTAAACATTTTTTATCATTATACCCAAATCATGTTTTATTGATGCAAGGTCATGACGGGCATAATGAAATATAAATGTTTTATCACTGCTAAGTAATTTGATTAAATTGGGTGCATGATATTTTTTATCTATAAACTGTACAAGATGACAATCTCCTATTCCATCGTATAATTGAATTAAGCACAAAGGGTCTCTCTTTGGTTGAAGTCCCATCATTTCGCAATCTGCAGCAATGACATCTGAAAACTTAACATCTTCACTCAGATCATTTTTATGTAAAATAGTTTGCATTGATGGAGAATTAGCTTATTTCAAAGATGTACATAAAGGTATATTTATCAAATATGAAGAAAAAAACTATAACACTTATTGGCGGATCGGGATTTTTGGCGAAATTCTGTATCTCTGAATTACTAAAAGCTGGTCATAAAGTCGTCGTAATTTGTAGAAATCCTCACCAAGCTGAAAATCTTCGCTTGATGGGAGCTATTGACCAGCTAGACATTAATGAAGGTAATATTGTTAACAATTATTCTATTGAACCATTTATTAAAGACTCAGATATTGTTATCAATTTAGTGGGCATACTCTACGAAAGCGGTAGAAGTCAAACTTTTGAGAATTGTCATACGATTGGGGCAAAGAATATTGCCGAATTGTCAAAAAAATATGACGTAGATAGATTTATTCATTTTTCATCTATTGGTGCAAACGTAAATAGTGATTCAAAATATCAAAGGTCAAAAGGCTTAGGTGAAAAATATATCACTGAGATTTTTCCAAACTCAACAATTATTAGACCTTCAATCGTTTTTGGTCCAGGAGACGGTTTTTTTTCAGTTCAGTCTAAGCTTACAAAAATATTACCGATTGTTCCCCTTTTCGGAGGAGGCAATAACAAGTTTCAATGTGTCTATGTTAAAGATTTAGCTCAAGGATTATGTAAGGTTATTGAAAAAGATGAAACTAAAGGCCAAACATTTGAGTTTGGTGGACCAGATATATTAACCATGAAAGAAATATACAAATTAATTATTGATGCTCTAGACATTAAAAGGCCATTAATTCCTATGCCATTATCTATAGCAGCTACAATGGGCTTTTTTATGCAATTTTTACCAAGCCCAATTATTACTTATGATCAAGTAAAACTACTTAGGCAAGACAACATAGTTTGTGAAAAACAAAATACTCTAGATTCGCTTGGCGTGACAAAAAGGTCTGTAAAAGATATTCTGCAATCATTTATTTAATCATCATTATAGGGTTGTGTATAAAAGTAAACTTCCAAAAATGATTCGATAAATAACAAACGGAATCATTGAATATGATTTCAACCATCTCAATAGTATATCAATAGAAAAATAAGCAACTATAAATGAAACCAAAAATCCTATAATGCTTAAAAAGAAGTTTTCTTGAGTAGGCGTTTTTACTAATTGAATTATTGGTATTGCAGATGATAAAATAATAACCGGTATTGATAGGATCATTGAAAATTTAGCAGCTTCTAATCTATCTAAATTAAGAAATCTTGATCCTGTATAAACAATACCAGCGCGACTCGTACCAGGAATTATTGATAATATTTGAAACATTCCTATCAAGAATGATTTTTTCATTGTTAAATTCTTTATCATAAGTTGGTTACTGGATTTGATATCAGCAAAGTATAATAGGAGACCAAATAAAATTGTAGCAAGTGCAATTACTTGAATATTTCTTAATATATCTGCAATTCCGGAAAGGAAGAGAATGCCGCCAATAAATATAATAGGTACTGATGCAACTAGAATGTGTTTAGTAAATATGGAATGTTCATCTGAATTATTCTTGAAAATTCTGTGTGCATTAAGCAAAAGAATCTTAGATTCTGCGCTAAAATATATTAATACTGCGCAAAGAGTTCCTAAATGAAGACTAACATCAATTAATAGGCTTTGCTGTTGAAAGTCTAAAAACTTTCCTGCTACTAAGAGGTGGCCTGAAGAAGAAATTGGTAAAAATTCAGTAACACCTTGAATTATTCCTAAAATAAAAATTGGCAGAAAACTCATAATTTTATTTAAAAAATACATTTTTCCGCCAAATAGGCAACTTATTATTGTTATTAAGTCATAATT
>MDSV01008737.1_pt1 | contig 13976 bp, 15 predicted proteins | sample 810851 | NCBI WGS metagenome assembly MDSV01 (sample SAMN05326640, study PRJNA326480) | marine metagenome | isolation source: seawater | place: Atlantic Ocean: North East | collected 2012 | reverse complement strand
TTTTTAGGATCTTTAGGATCCTCTAATGGGGTACTATTTGTTTTAATACCCATAATTTGTTTACGTAAATTTTTCTCCGGTAAAAAGATATTGATAATATTATTTTTTGACTTACTCATTTTTTGACCATCAGTACCGGGTATGTAATGTGTATTATCTTGAATTTTCGCTTTTGGAACTACAAAGGTTTCTCCCATCTGATGATTGAATCGGGAAGCTACATCACGAGTAATTTCTATATGTTGTAATTGATCTTTTCCTACAGGAACATATTCTGCATCGTAAAGTAAAATATCTGCAGCCATAAGCATGGGGTAAGAAAAAAGCCCAGAATTAACATCTTCTAGCCGATCAGCTTTATCTTTAAAAGAATGTGCCAGCTTTAGCCTTTGGTAGGGGAAATGACAATTCAAATACCACGCAAGTTCTGCACATTGGGGAACGTCTGATTGGCGGTAAAAAGTAGTTGTTTCTTTATTTAAACCGCAAGCTAGCCATGTTGCAGCCACTTGTAAAGTATTTTCTTTAAGCTCCTTTGAGTCCTTAACTTGAGTTAGCGAATGAAGATCAGCAATAAATAAAAAAGAATCATTTTGCCGCTTGTTAGCCAATTCTATGGCCGGAATTATGGCCCCTAATATATTACCTAAATGTGGCCTCCCTGTGCTTTGAACACCTGTTAAAATTCTTGACATTTTATTACTTAATTGTTATGTAAATTTAGTTGGATTTTATTAATATATAATGAAATATTTGGGACTAATTTTTTTGAGTTTTAAATTGAAATCTTATAATATTATCCTTTTTGTATTCCCTTATTTGAGACATCATCAGTTGTTATGCTAAATGAGGAAAGAAAGCCTATTGTTAATGTTAAAAGGTATATTTTTTTCATAATTTTATTTAATTTTTAAAATAAGTTATCAATTTTTTTGAAAAAAATATTATCATATCTTTTTTATTTATACTTCGGATTGATATACATAGTATTTTGTATAATTTTATCAATTCCTATATTCTTATTTGTAAGAGGAAAGAGAAAAAATTTAGTTGCTAAAAGAATTAAAACTTTTTGGGCTACTTACATGTCTAAAGCCATTGGAATTAAGACCAAAGTAACTTTTCTTTCCAATTTAAATTCTAATGATAACTATATAATTTGTGCCAATCACAAGTCCTACCTTGATATTGTTTTAATGTACTTAGTAATTGACATAGATTTTGCTTTTTTAGGGAAATCAGAGTTATTAAAATGGCCTGTAATCAACATCTTTTTCAAAAGGGGAGTAGATATTCCCGTTTATAGAGACAGTAAAACCAGAGCAGCGGAATGTTTAATTATTGCTGAAAAAGAGATAAAGAAGGGCAGAAGTGTGGTGATATTTCCCGAAGGAGGATGGGATAATTCAGAAAAAGCAATGAGAAAGTTTAAAAATGGAGCTTTTCAATTAGCTATTGATACAAGTTGTCCAATTTTACCAGTTACTTTTAAAAATAATTATGATTTATTTACAGATCATAAAGACATATCCGGCAATGCCAAACCTGGAACAGCAAATATTATCGTGCACCAACCTATATCAATTGATAATTTAACTAGAAAAGATTTAGTAAATTTGAGGGAGCAAACTTTTAATATTATAAATAAAGAGTTAAATAGTGGAAATTAATAGAGAAGCAATATCAAAACTAGCTAGTTTATCAAAGCTAAAGTTTAATGAATACGAAATGGATTTGATTTCCAAAGACTTATCGAAAATGCTAGATTTTATTAATCAACTTGAAAACTTGGATACCAGTGGAGTAGAACCTCTTATTCATATTAATGAAGAAGCTAATATTTGGAGAGAAGATCAAATAGATGATATGCTTTCTCAGAAAGCAGCGCTCTTCAATAGTCCAACTAAAGATGGAACCTATTTTAAACTTCCTAAAGTTTTAGATAAAGGCTAACAATATTCTTTAAAAGCTTCTGTCAAGTTTTCTGCAATTACTTCGGCAGGCTGACCTTCTATGTGATGTCTTTCTATAAAATGAACTAATTTCCCATCTTTAAAAAGAGCCATACTTGGTGATGATGGGGGGTAGGGAAGACAATATTTCCTTACTTGGTTAGTAGCCTCATTATGGAAACCAGCAAAAACAGTAAAAATTTCATCTGGTTTTTGATCATTTTCAATAGCCATTTTTGCAGCTGGTCTCGCATTTCTTGCGGCACAACCACATACTGAATTGATAACTACTAATTTGGTGCCTTCATTAGAGTTTAATTGATTATCGACTTCTTCAGCTGAGGTAAGTTCTTTAAAACCTTTTGACGTTAAATCTTCTCTGAATGGAGCGACTACTTCTTCTGGATACATATTAAAATTTTTTGTTAAAAGTATTTAATAAAACGGTTAAGAATAAATTTAAAATGTTAAAGTTCTTAAAAACTTATCTTTTATTTTGAAAAAAATCTTTCAATAATATACTGCATTCATTTTCTAGTACAGAAGAAATCACTAATGTTTTTGGATGTATAATGCTTTTTTTAATTTTGGAAAACCCTCTTTTTTCATCTGAAGCACCATAAATTAAGGTCCCAATTCTTGTCCAGAAAGCAGCACCTGCGCACATTACACATGGCTCTAGAGTGACATACAAGGAGCAGTTATTTAGGTATTTATTTTGCAAGAAATTACTTGCAGAAGTTATGGCTTGCATTTCTGCGTGAGCAGTAAAATCTATTAGTTTTTCACAAAGATTATGACCTTTTGCGATAATTTTATTTTCGTAGACAATAACAGCACCAACTGGAACTTCATCGTTATGATAAGCAATTTGGGCTTCTCTTAATGCTTTTCGCATAAAATATTCATGGCCAAATACACTCATTTAACAGTTTATTATCAAATTTAAAACAAATTTTCAATAGCTTTGTAATGAAAATATTTACGAATTTAAACTATATTAATATGCCTTTTGAGTTACCCCAATTAGACTACAATCATGATGCACTTGAGCCTCACATAGATCAAAAAACTATGGAAATACATCATGGAAAACATCATGCTGGATATACAGCAAAGCTTAACGCTGCCCTTGAAGGGACTGATCATTCTGATGCTTCGATAGACGAATTGATGACCACACTTGATATGTCAAATGGAGCCATAAGAAATAATGGTGGTGGATTTTACAACCACTCCCTTTTTTGGAAAGTAATGTCTCCAAATGGTGGTGGATTGCCAACAGGATCTCTTGCAGATGCAATAAACAGAGATTTTGGATCATTTGATAACTTTAAAGATACTTTTTCTAAAGCAGCAGCAACTCAATTTGGGTCTGGATGGGCATGGCTTTGTGTTTTAGAAGGTGGAAAGTTAGAGGTTTGCTCAACTCCTAATCAAGACAACCCGTTAATGCCAGGTGTTGCCTGTGAAGGAACTCCAATACTAGGAATTGATGTTTGGGAACATGCTTATTATCTAAATTATCAAAATAGAAGACCGGATTACATTGAAGCTTTTTTTAACGTAGTTTCTTGGGAAGAAGTCCAGAAAAATTATGACAAATAAATACTTTTAAGATACTCTGTATTAAGCCACTTTATGTGGCTTTTTTTGTTTTTTGAAAAGCGCATTCAAAAGGATAGATCCAACTACTATCAAGGATCCGATATAAAAATTCATATTCATTAGCTCGGAATCTTTAAAAATCAATAAAGCAAATACAATAGCATAAATGGGCTCTAAATTTACAGAGAGATTAACCGTATATGGTGAAATAAATTTCATTACATAAACCCCTAATAAAAAAGCAAATGAAGTACAGATTATCCCTAAAATAAGTAGCCAAACAAATTGATTAAGCTGAAGTGAGAGCTCTGATAAAATAATAGACTTATTTAATAAGAAAATGGTAGATATAATACAAAACCCAAAGAATAGTTCATAAAATGAGATGACTGATGATTTATTTTCTTTAACAAGGACACTATTTATAACAGAAAAAAAAGCTGCTAAAAAAGCAGAAATTAAGGCGAAAATTACCGCTTTTAAGTATTTAGGGTGATTTTCATAGTTCAGATCATTTACAATAATCACAATTCCTACAATGACTAAAAAACCTGTTATTAGTTCTTTTATATCAAAGTACTTTCTGTAAATAACCCATTCGGCAAAAGTGGTGAAAAAAGCAGTGGTTGACATAAATACCAAAGCAACAGAAACATTGGAGAGCGCAATCGCCTCGAAAAAAAAGAACCAGTGTAAGGCTATCAGCGCTCCGTTCCCAAAAAATTTTAAAAGTGTTTTTTTGTTAAGTCTAAGTTGTTCTTTTTTAATAGCTAAAAATAATAATAATGTAACCCATGCAATTAGCATTCTCCAAAAAACAATTTCACTTGAATTTAAACCTCCGATACCTAATATCTTACCAATTATCCCTGTAAATCCCCAAATAAGAATGGTGAAATGAAGAATGAGGTAATATTTATATTTTCTAATCAATCAATAGTATTTTTATTTTAAAATATCATATTTAATAGAGTTGAAGATAATTTTAAAATTTAGTTTTCTTTAAATATCAACTAAAAACAATTTAAGAAGATTAACTTTTTTTATCTACTTGAAAGAATTTCTTTAACTTTAGAAATTATTTACAGATATGAATATGCTTCATAAAACATTTGCTGGGTTATTACTTTCTTTAATATTATTTTCCTGTAAAAAGGGTGAGCAGGTAGATTTATCTACTTTACAAACTTATCATAATGTTGCAATCCCTCTTATAAGCGCAGAGATTGATGTTGAAGACATGCTTCAAAGTGACACTGGAGATATTATCAGTACCGGAAATAATGGGGAACTTTTTTTAGCTTATGTAACTCCAAAAACAACTATTAATGCAGGAGAAATTATTGATATTCCTGATCAATCTTTCTCAGTTTCTGTGAATCCCGCTCCAAGTACTCTCCCTGTTTTTACAGGATCAGTTAATTTCCAAGATACGAATATCAATGCTTTTTCATTCCCAAACGGTGAAGAATTAACCGCTATTGTTTTTTCTCAGGGTATTCTTACTATAAATATTGTCAACAATTTGAGTCACGAAGTTGTTCTTAGTATTTCTATACCTTCCTTAGTGAACGACCAAGGAAATTCCTACAATGATAACCTAATAGCTAATGCTAATAATTCTGCAGTTACTCAAGCTAATCTTAGTAATTATAATTTTGATTTGACTAAGGGAAACAATGGATACAATGATATGGTTGTATATCTTGATGTTACCATCAATGGATCTGGAAGCCCAATCAATGTTTCTGATGATTTAAGCTTTTCATTTTCTATGGATAACCTTGAATTTGAAGCTATTTATGGAGATTTAAAATACCAACAATTTGATCTTGGTTCTGTACCACTGGAGATAGATATTTTTAAAAATTCTGAAAATGCAATTGATTTTTTATTAACAAACCCAGAAATCAAACACACCATACAAAATAGTTTTGGATTTAAAGCAAACATGGGCATGCAGCAAATGTATTATGAAGATTTACAAGGATTATTTTTAGCTGACATTTTATATGATTCATCAGCTTCTGGCAATCTTCAAGCAGCACCATTTTATTTTCCTACGATTCAACAACCAATAGTGGAAGGTGATTCTGTAAGCTCCATATTATCTATGAATGCTAGCAATAGTAGCATAGATGAATTAATAAATGCAACCCCAAAACAAATTATAAGTAATCCAGTTGTTGTAGTAAATGCAGATTCAACAATAACAAATAACAATTTCGTACTAAGTTCTAGCGAAATTTCAGTTGCTACAGAAATAACTCTTCCTCTTGAAGGATATGCTGGAGGATGGCAAATGGGGGATACTATTCCTTTTGATTTCAAAGTAGATGAGTTGTTTTCTTCACAAACAGAAATTAGTGAAGCAGTTATTAAATTTGTCACTACAAACGGTTGGCCACTTGAAGTTACATTTACACTTAAACTTTTAGATAGTGCTTACAATGAGCTCTCTTCAATTGCTGATTCCACCTTGGTTATTCAGTCTGGGACATTAGATTTAAATGGCAGAGTAGAATCATCTACTATAACAATAACTGAATTAGCTTGTGATGAAGGGTGTGTAAACAATTTAAATGAAACCAAACATGTTATATTGCTTGTAACTGCTGGAACAGTTGATTACAACAATCAACAGCCAGTTAAAATTTATAATGATTATAAGTTAGGATTATCAATGGCGTTACTAGTATCTGGAAGAATATTTTGATGAAAAAAATAATTTTAATATCTACTTTATTTTTGCTCAATAGAGTTTTAGCTCAACAAGACTTCATCTTGTATCACATGCCTTCTATTCCTCAAATTACTCAGGTAGATCCGGCTTCTTTCCCAGATTCTAAATTAGATATTGGATTGCCTATTATTTCGAGTATTTATGGCTCAGCATTTAACACTGGATTTTCAATGGGAGATCTTTTTTATCAAAATGCTAATGGAATTATGATGCCAGATGTAGATAATGCAATATCTAAAATGGCGAGCGAAAATTTTTTTATTTTAAATGGAAGTACAGATCTAATTTTTTTAGGGTTTAAAAAAGAAAATAATTTCTTTTCCTTCAATGTCACAGAGAAATTTGATTTTACTTTTAACTACCCAAAGGATTTAATTATTCTAGGTTTAGAAGGAAATGGTAATAATCTTCTTGGTAAAAGAGCCTCATTTGATGGATTAGGATTTGATTTCACACACTGGAGGGAATATGCGGTTCACTGGGTTCATGATGTGCATCATAAATTTTCTTATGGAGCAAGGTTGAAATATTTATATGGCATGGAGAATTTTACCACTGATGTTAGTTACATGGGAATAACAACAGACCAGAATACTCACGCACTAACATTTGATATGAGTTTTGATTTTAGAACAGCTGGACTACCGCTAGTGATGGTTGATGGAGATATCCCAGCTATTGGCGCCATAGATACAGGAGATTCTCTACAAATGCAACAATCTGGATTGGATCAAAATTATATTAATAATTATTTGTTCAATAGAAATAATCGAGGTTTAGGAATAGATCTTGGATTTAATTATCATGTAAATGATAAACTCTTATTAGAATTTTCAGTATTAGATTTTGGATTTATTAATTGGAATAGCTACACCGCAAACTCCTATCTTTCGGCTTGGGATTATACATATGATGGTATTTCAAATCCGATATCAATTTTTGGAGATGGGACAAGCGTAAGTTTTCTAAAGGAAATTTTAGAAGATTCTATTGAAGAATCTCTTAAAGATAATTACCAATACTCCAACCCTAGTTACAGCACTTCATTAAGAACAAAAATTTATGCCTCAATGGAGTATATTGTAGATCATAATAATTTTGTTTCTCTTAGTTTTTATTCTTCTTTTGTTAGAAAGCGATGGAGAAGAGGTTTGGGAGTAGCTTATAATTATCATCTTGGGAATTTTCTTTCTGCTACTGCTAGCTATTCTATTTATAACAGAAGTTATTCTAATTTTGGTGCTGGTATATCGTTAAATCTTGGTCCATTTGAAATATATGTACTTACAGACAATATTTTAGCTTTTGGAACACTAAACACAAGAGATAACTTTCTTAATAATAATGGTTCATCTAGTATTAATATAGAAACTAAAAAAGTCAGAAATGGTCAAGTTCATTTTGGAATTAATTTAACGTTTGGAAGAGATAAGAAGAAAAAACCATCTGATGAAGCTGATGAAAACAGGGCTAGTTCAGTTAGCAGTGGAGAAGAAAATACCGGAGAATCAACTGTCACTCCAGCCGCTAGTAAAAAAGATAAAGGGGGGTCTTCTACTAAAACAGTACTACCTACAGGTAAAACAACTAATTCAGCTCCCAAAAGAACAGATTATAATTCTAAAGGTAATTCAAACCAAAAATCTAGATCAGAAAAAAGTAAAAAGTCGAACTCTAAAGCAGATTATAATAGTAAATCTGAAAAGAAAAAGAAAAAGAAAAAAACTAGGAAAGGAGAGCTTAAAACAAAAGTGAAAGAATCTGCGCCTAGTGGAAGTACACTTCGAAAAGTTTCCAGAAAGTTATAGCATTTTCTTTTTAAAAAATGAAAAATTTTTTATTACTCTTATCACAGATAATTTTATTTATTTTCTTCTTATCCTCATTTGGATGGTTTGTAAAGCAAGTTTATGAAGACAAAAAAGAACAAGGAGTAATTTCCAAGTCATTAAAAGTTTTTGTTAGTTTCCCAGATATTTTTAGCAAAGCTATAGCTGAAGTAAAAAAACTTCCTGATACATTTATAGAAACAAATAAAGATTTTTATACAATAAATAACCTTGAAAAAGATCTGATTGTTTTAAGCAGTTACACTAGTTCTGTAAAGGAGCGAGTTATAGAACTTATAAATTTAAAAAATTCAAAAACTGTATATAAATGGACAGTTAAAAATCCATTTCAAAAGCACGATAGAATTATAGACCCTGTCATGCTAAGTGACTCTTCAATATGTTATTCTTATAATGGGGTAAGCGGAATCAGTAAAGTTGATAAATTTGGTTCTTTTTTATGGTCTCAAGATAGTATTATTCACCATCATTCAATTAATAAAGATAAGGATGAAAATATTTGGGTTTGTAGTTATTTAAGAGAACCAAAAAAACATATTTATTTTAAGGGAAAATACATTTTAAATGACAATGAAATAAAATTTATTGATAATCAAATTACTAAACTAGATGCATCCACTGGGCAAATTATTTTTCACAAGTCTATCATGGAACTTTTGAAAGAAAACAATTTGATGAATTTAATTTTGAAATCTCCAAATACTGATGATCCTTTTCACATAAATGATGTAGAACCTGCTTTATACAACTCAAAATATTTTAATGAGGGAGATGTATTTATTAGTTCAAGGAACTTGTCATGTATTTTTCATTACCGACCATCTACAAATAAATTAATAAATTTTATTGAAGGAGGTTTTTATTGTCAGCATGATGTTGATATCTTAAATGATTCAATATTATTATTTTTTAATAACAATACGATGGTGCTCCCAGCAGAAAATAAAAAATCTATCCCAAACTCAGACGATATGATTAACTTCTCAAAATTTCATTCCTCTATTTTTAAATACAATCTTGCATCTAACAAATTGATTAGACTAGACGAAAGAGTATTTAAAGTTAATGAAATCTTCACGAATACAGAGGGAATGGTGGAGCAGTTGAATGATTCTACATATTTTATTGAGGAACAAAATGATGGAATTTTATGGGTCCTGCAAAATAATTCTGTTTTATATAAAAATGTTCTAAATTCTGAACATAATGGATATCATCATTTACCAAATTGGATAAAAGTAATAAGCTATAATTAATGACTATATTTTACATAGGACCTGGAATGGGAATAGGATCAATGTTGTTAATTTTTTTAATAGCTGGAATTGTACTTTTTGCCTTTGGCTATATAATTTGGATAAAAATCAAAAATATATTTAAGAAAGGTAAATAATCATGATATATTATGGGTTATTATTCCTCTCTTTTTTGATTACTTTTTATTGGTTAGTATTCAATAAAAATTCTTTTTATAATGTTGCAATAAATAGTGTTTCACTTCTGGATGCAATGCTATCTAATGAGGAAGAAAACCTAAAGGTTAAAAGCATACAGAAGTATACATTTTTAGCTTTTAAAAGCTTAGCTGCTTTATTAATCATACTTATAATAGGGTTAATATTAGTATTAATTATCCCTTTATTATTTTCATACTACAGGGGTTTGAATTTGAAAGATTTGGATTGGACTTCTTTAAATTCAATTCTTGCAATATGTTTAGGAAGTTCGATTCCTTTATTTTTTCCATTTCAGAGAAAAATGAATGGATATACTGAATTGAGTAAATTACTTCACATTTTAATTTTAGATAACTATAATATTGGATTAAAGTTGTTATCAAGAGAAGTTAAAAAATATTCTAAAAATATAAGTAATAAAAATTGTTTTGTAATTGTTTCTGGTTTGGCAAGGTCTGGAACAACAAGTTTAACTAAATCCCTCTATAGAACAGAGGCTTTTAGCTCCTTAGACTATTCTAATATGCCATTTTTATTAGCACCTAATATGTGGAAAAAAATTTATAGCCCTAAAAAGTCAGAATTAAGAGAAAGAAGCCATGAAGATGGAATCTTAATGGGATTAGATACTATAGAAGCATTAGAAGAATACTTTTTTAAAGTCATTAAGAAAGATAATTTTATAGATGAAAAATTTCTTCAAACTCACAAAATTTCAAAAAGTAATTACGAGTTGTACATGAAATATCAAAAAATAGTTCGTAAGAATAATTCTAAGATATATCTTGCTAAGAACAACAATTTTATTTTGAGGTATAAATCAATGATTAATTATAATCAGTCCTTCAAAATGATTGTATTATTTAGACACCCTCTTTATCATGCTGCATCTTTGTTAAATCAACACTTTAAAACTATTCAACTACAAAAAAGTAACAAATTTGCAATAAAGTACATGCAATGGCTTGCCCATCATGAATTTGGAATGAACCATAAACCATTTAATTTTAAAAACGATTTTAAAGGTTACAATTTTGATTTAAGTTCTTTAAATTATTGGCTTGAAGTTTGGATCAACTATTACAACTATATTTTAAATATTTTAGATGAGCAAATTGTGTTGATAAAATATGAACATTACTGTCTTTACCCTGAAAAAACTATTCAATTAATACTCAATAGCATAGATATAGAATACAAACCAAATGAATTAACTGGTTTTGTTAATAATAGAATAATTGATCATGAATATTCAGAGTCTTTACTTGATAAGGCATTAAAGATATATTCGAGTTTAGAAAGTTTAAAGGATCGTTAAATCATTTTTGTGGTTTTTATTTTTTTTATTATTAAATTTACCACACAGATTTGTCTATGAGCCGACTACTTAAATACCGCTGTGAATCTGAAGTTTTTTTTAAGGATTATTTACCCGACGAATTTTTTATAAATCTAAGTGATGAACAAAGAATTTCCTTTAGGAAGCTAAGAGAAAATCACATTTTATTTCTAGAAAAGAGTAAGGAATTAGCTATTTTAAAAAAAGAAATCATTGAAAAGCGAAAGAAATTAAAAAAACTAACAGCCAATATCGGGAACAAAAACCTAAAGAATAGTATCAAGGGAAAACTTTCCATGAATACTCAACCTTTGAAAAGTTTATCAAAGCTATTTGAATTCTCTGTTTCTGTTGGTTTAAGGTATCATAATTCAAAAAATAAAAAGAATCCGAAATTTTATTTGAGGGTTAAATCTCACGATAATAATTTCAAAAATATTTATGTTGGACGACCAAATGACATTAAAAAATCGCTATTTAAAATCCGTAATTTTTCTTTTGAAAATTATAATAATGATGATTTAAAATTAGAGATTAGGTTATTGTACACTGTTTATATACGTTATTTTGTTTGGAAAAATAACTGGAAAATCTTTTTCAACCAAAAACATCAACTAAATGATGTAGAACAATGGTGTTTATCAATGTCCAACGAATTTTTAAGATGGTAATATTATAATTTAGTTATTGTTCAATTAATTAAACAATGAAAAAGATAAAACTAATATGGGATTTTAAGGGTTTAGAATCTAAAAAAACTGCCGAACATTTTCAAATTCATCTTTTAGAGTTTCTTAAAAATAATCAAATATTAAATTATAATTCAAAAGTTGAGTTGGTTAATGAGCATCATTCAATTAACTTTTTAATTATTGATGAAGAATATATTAATTTAATTAAAAATGCTTTAAAACCACATAAAGCATTTTTGGTCTAATAATTTTAATTATTCATCATTTTTTTAGTTAATTACGTCAATTTACCTTTGTTACTTATTTAATATAATCGTAGTTTATATATTTAAAATAATTGTTAATGTTTATGAACTGTAACTCTATATTTAAGTATCTATCTTTCATCATTTTTATTTCAATTTTAAATGTCACAAATGCAAAAACACCCCCATTAATTGATACTTCTCATATAATTAAAAAGTGTAAAGGTTTAGTTCCTGACTCTAATATATTAAGGCTAGACGAACATTTTTTTGACAGTTTTATACTAGTCAATGATACTCTTGCATATTTAAACCCTAATGGAACACTTCATTTATTTGAAATTGTTTTTAAAGATTCAACTATTGTGAAAAAGTTGAGTATTAGTAAATATCATGGATCTACTTTTCATAGACACCTTTTTTACCATAACCATAAAGTTTATAGTTTGGGTGGTGCAGGATTGTTCAATTCCTTTGGAAAACTAATAGAATTTGATTTTGCTAAAGGAGAGTGGTTTTTAAAGAAAGTTGGTAATTTACCTATTCAAATAAATGGAGTAATATCCTCTTGGTTGTATGAAGATAATTTATTTGTTCTTTTCAATCTACTTTCTGAAGAAAATAATTATTCATTTGGTAGTATAGATATGAAAACATCTAACTACAAGGAAGAATTTCAATTTAATGATGATTCTCCCCTTGCTTTAACAGCCCCAAGAGCATTATTGGGTTACAGTCAATCAAAATATTCAATATTTCAAAGTTATATAAGAGACAATAAATGCGAAATTAAAGTTTTCGATAATGAGACTGGAAAACTTACTCAAAATACATTTTTTAAGGACAGAAAGTCTATTAATGGAATATCTTATGCATATATTATTGACAGTATGATGTATTATCGAAATAACAACATTGTATTAGATTCTTTAAATATTTCTAAAGCAAAAAATTATTTGACAAGTAATTTCCCTGATTTATATTTATCAAGATATAACAGTAGTATTAATCCTAAAAGGATATTATATCTAACTATTGGACTTATTATAATCCTTATGATGTCCTTTTTTACTTTTTTAAGTGTCAAAAAGTCTTCAAGTAGTAATTTGATCAATGGTTCTTTATTATTAGAAAATAAATTAATTAACATAAAAGGGTCAAAAATAAGTAGGGACGAACTTGATGCTATTCTTGAAATTACGCACCTAAATCAAGATTCTTCTAAAACCTTAAGAAGTAGGTTAATTAATGAAATTAATGATAATGGAAAAGTAAGTATTGAAAGAGAAAGAAATCCAAGGGATAAAAGGTTTTTTGATTATAAAATCAATTAATTTAAACTAGGATTAATTTATTTAATAATAAATTTTAGGGCATATTCTCAATATTAGAAATTTAATAACCCCATCCTTTAAATGATCAATTTCATTTCATTTAAATTATTATTTGATGAACAAGAAATGGAATTTCTGAGATTAAATTTATATTTATCTGGTTTTTTACTTTAAATTTTACTGTAAAGTCTATTTTTTATGAAATATATCACACTTGTTACAGGACTAATTTTTATAAATTTATTTTATTCGCAAAATATTCATTTTGATAACAAAAAATTTATTAAAGGTGAAATGCTGGTTCAAGTTGGGTGGAAAAAAAACATAAGAAATGTCATTTCAAATGCTCCAGATAATTATAATGTTGAGTTGGTAAAAGAACTCTCAAAACCCATGAGAATTTTTTTGATAAAATTTGATCACAACATTATTTCACATCAAAAATTTCAAAGTTGGCTATATAAGCAAAATGAAGTAACCATTGCAGATTATAATTATAAAGTCGAGGTTCGTTCTACCATTCCAAATGATCCAAGTTTTACCAATCAATGGCATCATGTAAATTCTAACGATGCAGATATTGACTCTGATTTAGCATGGGATATTACTACAGGTGGTACTACAGCTACCAATGATGATATAGTTGTATGCATGCTAGAAGGAGGGGGAGGAAATCTAGACCATTCCGATTTAACAGCAAACCGTTGGACTAATAATTATGAAACTCCAAATGATAATATTGATAATGATGGAAAT
>MDSV01004304.1_pt1 | contig 13976 bp, 12 predicted proteins | sample 810851 | NCBI WGS metagenome assembly MDSV01 (sample SAMN05326640, study PRJNA326480) | marine metagenome | isolation source: seawater | place: Atlantic Ocean: North East | collected 2012 | reverse complement strand
TAAATACGATCAGGTTTATTTTTTGCAATTTCTTTTTCAATTACTTTGGTAATCTCAATCTGAGGAACACTATCCATTGCATTATCTGGAAAATCAAAAAATGTTGTTTTTTTTACATTGAGCAGTTTTGCTGCTGATAATGCATTTTTCCTCAATTTTTCAATTTCATCCTGATATTTTACTTGGATTTTCTTGAAATCTAAATTTCTTGAACCTAAATTATTCTTTTTTCTAGAAGTAATCCCTGTAGCAAGATAAATTACGTTAACTGTATCATTTTCTTTTGTATGTTTGAGCATGGTGCCACCCATTCCTAAAACCTCATCATCAGGATGTGCAGCTATAACAAGAACATTCATGACATAAAAAATGATTTTATGTATATTAACTGTATTATGATTTACTACTATCAATTTATAGAAAATATTTTATATATTCTGAATGCTTTCAACGTCATCATGTGTAATATCTCGTTGGAGAAAAAAACTTGAAAATAGTTATCTTATGTACATATCAGGAACATCCAATTTATCCTCATTTAGTTAAATGGAAAAATGAAAATACAAAAAAACATAGCATTACAATCCTGCATAAATCTTCAGAAATTGTTGATGATGGTGATATATTATTTTTAATTGCTTGTAGCGAAATTATAGGAAATAATATCCAAAGTAAATTTAAAAAAGTTCTATGTGTTCATGAAAGTGATTTACCTAAAGGTAAAGGTTGGTCTCCATGTGTACATCTAGTTCTAAATGGTGATGATACTATACCATTAACTTTATTTGAAATCTCAGAAAAAGTTGATAGTGGAGATATCTGGAAAAAAACTAATTTCACTTTAGAAGGTCATGAATTAAGTCCTGAAATTAATTATCATGTATCACAAAAAACGTTAGAATTAATGAATTTTGCAACTGAAAATTTTGATTCTATTATACCTACTTCACAAGAAAAAAATGGTGAATCATTTTATCCTAAAAGGAATCCTTCTGATAGTGAATTAGATGTAAACAAAACAATTTTAGAACAATTTAATTTAATGAGAATTGCAGATGAAAATCGCTATCCATGTTTTTTTTATCACAAAGGATTTAGATACAAACTTTCATTAACAAAATATTGAGATAAAAATTTGAAAAGAAAAATTGTTTTATGTGGAGCACATGAAGTAGGAATAGATATTATTGAATATCTATCAGAAAAAAATATTGAAATATCTCACATTATATCCTTAACAAATTTACAAGCAAAAAAATTCAATGTATCTGGTTATGTATCATACAAAAAAATTGCAAAAAAATTTAATATTCCAATATATTATCCAAAAGATTATTCATTAAAACACAAATCTGATCAAAACTTTTTTGAAAAAAATAAATTTGATCTATTACTTTTAGGTGGTTGGCAAAGACTTATTCCTCAAAGTATACTTAGTACTTTGAAATTTGGTGGTTTAGGACTTCATGGAAGCGCAGAGTTTTTACCTAAAGGTAGAGGACGTTCACCTATTAATTGGTCATTGATTCAGAATAAAAAGAAATTCATCATGCATCTATTTTCTCTTTCTTCTGGAGTTGATGATGGTAAAATCATTACATACAAAACTTTTGATATCAACAAATGGGACACATGTAGAACATTATATTATAAGAATTCGATTGTTTCAAAAAAAATGTTAGCATCACATATACCAAAAATCTTTAATGGAAAAATCAGAACTAAGAGTCAAAAAGGAAAACCAACTTATTTGCCAAAAAGAACACCCGAAGATGGAATTATAAATTGGAAAAAATCATCTGAAGAAATTTTTAATTTAGTTAGAGCCGTAACCAAACCATATCCTGGGGCTTTCACATTTACAAAAACTCAGAAAATCATCGTATGGAATGCATTTCCATTTGATAACTCAATAAAATATTCTGATTTTAAAAATGGCCAAGTAGTTGAAAAATTTTTCACAGGTGATCTAGTTATAAAATGTGGTAAAGGTACATTATTGATTACTAATTATGAAGGAAGTGTAAATAAAAATGAAATTCTTGGTAATGGAAAGAAAAATCAATGATAACTGCAATAATTCAAGCTAGGCTTTCCTCTACAAGATTACCAAAGAAGATTCTCTATAAAATTGATGATAAAAATATACTTCAACATCTATTTTCTCAACTTTCTTACTCTACCCAAATTGAAAACAAAATTATTGCAACAACAAATGAAAAAATTGATAATAAAATAGAAGAAATTGCTGAATCCCTCAATATTCCATGTTTTAGAGGTAATTCTTTGAATGTATTAGATAGATATTATAATTGTGCAAAATTATTTAATCTAGATACTATTGTTCGTATTAGTGGTGATGCACCACTAATTGACCCTGCTATAGTTGATAGAACAATTGAATATTATAAAAAAAATGATTTCGATTATGTAAGTAATTTTTTCAAAAGAACATTTCCAATAGGTACTGAAATTGAAATATTTTCTTTTAAAACTTTAGAAACATGTTGGAAAAATGCACAAAAATCTTATGAAAAAGAACATGTAACTCCTTTTATCTACGAACATCCTGAATTATTTAATATAGGATTCATTGAGCACCACAAAAATTTATCTCATTTACATTGGACTGTTGATAGAATTGAAGATTTCAATTTCGTTGAATTAATTCTTCAGAAAATTAAAGAAAGACCTGTATTAATGAATGACATTCTAAATTTACTAAAACTTGAACCCGATTTATTAAAGATTAATGAAACAATTGATCCATTTGAAAGTTTTAAAAAATCCAAGATGAATCAATAGGTATTCTATAGAAAGCATAAAATAATTTAATTTCATAAATTCACCATGACTAAAAAAATTCTATTTTGTTTGAATGTTGATTTTACACACTTTTCAATAGCACATTATCTTCAAAAAAATCTCGATTGTGAATTTTATGCTTTAATAGATATCACAAATAAACCAAAAAAATTTTTTGAGTCTCAACAACTTGTAAAATTCAAAAAAATCTGGTATTATCATGATCATATAAAAAGAGACAAACAAATTGACATTGAATATCTAAAAAATTTAGAAGAAAAATACGATGTAAATTTATGGAATCTAATAATAAATGAACGAATTTTTTATCGGTTTTTCGATTTTCATAAATTCACAAGAACCGAGATGTTATCAATTGTTCAACAATCTGCTATGTTATATGAAAAAATTTTTGATGAGGTAGATCTTGATTTTATTGCATCGGAAGCTCCTGTATTCCATCATATTGAATTATTAACCCAAATGTCAAATAAACTAGGAATTCATAATCTAATTCTAAGTATGCCAAAATTGGCAGGAAAATCTATGATAACAAAACAAATTGATCAATTTGATGAAAAAAATGATTTAGAAAATATTGAAACAAAAAATAGAACTCCTGAAGAATTACAAAACTATCTTATGAAAAGATTACCTGATAATGCTTGGAAAAATTATTGGGAAAAACAATCCCAAATAAATAATTCTAATTTAAATTCAAAAATAGAATATCTTAGTTCACCTAATGAACATGAAAAAACTCATTATACATATTATGGAAGAACAAAATTAAATGTTGCAATTTTTACATTAAAAAATTCTATAAAAAAATACATGCGGAAAAAATTCATTGAAAATAATCTAGAAGAAAAATTTGATACTACAACTCCATACGTTTACTTTCCAATGTCTGTTGATATGGAAAGAAATCTCTTGATTGATTCTTCTATGTATACCAACCAAATTGAAATCATTAGAATTATTTCTAAATCATTACCTGTGGGCTACAAACTATATGTTAAAGAAAATCCTGCCCAAGCTAGTCGTGAATGGAGAGATAATAGAGCTTATGAAGAAATAAAAAATATTCCGAATGTTACAATGATCAAACCTAATGTCAATGGTAGAAAATTAATTCAGAATTCATCTTTAGTTATATCAATTGCCGGAACTTCTTCCCTAGAAGCAGCGTTCTATGAAAAACCGTCGATTATTTTTGGTAAAGTAATATACAATATGCTACCATCTGTTCAAAAAGTAGAAAGTTTAGAAAAATTACCTGAATTAATCAGAAGTTCTCTAAAAACTAAAGTTGATGTCTCTGATTTAGATAAATTCCTTCAGTTATATGAAAAGAATACTTTCTCATTTGATATGATTGAATTTTTAAACAGATTTAATCATGAATTCTATTATGATGCAGGCTTATTTGATGTAGAGATTAATGAAAAAAAATTACATGATTTTCTTCTTAAACAAGAAGATTTTTTTAATGAATTAATATCTGCGTATGTAAAAAAAATAAAGTAACTATATCTTGTATAAAATTTAGTTTAAATCAGTATTATCACATATTAACCAGAAAATTTTCTGAAAACCATGAATACTATTAGAATTGATGGCACAAAAATTGGAGATGATTTTCCATGCTATACCATAGCTGAAGCAGGTGCAAATCATGATGGAAGTGTAGAAAAAGCATTCAAACTAATCGATGCTGCAGTAGAAGGTAAATCTAGTAGTGTGAAATTTCAAACTTACAAAGCCTCAAAATTAGTTACAAAAAATGCTCCAAAATATTGGGATGATGGAAATCCAAATGAAACACAATTTGATGTTTTTAAAAAATTAGATTCTTTAACTAATGATGACTGGAAATGCATATTTGAATATGCAAAAGAAAAACAAATCACATGTTTTTCAACACCGTTTGATAAAGACAGTGTTGATTTTCTATATTCGTTAGACGTTCCTGCTTTTAAAATTGCTTCTGCAGATATAACAAATATCCCCTTAATTGAACATGTTGCAAAAAAAGATTTACCAATTTTTATTTCAACTGGAATGGCCAATGAACAGGAAACTTCTGATGCCATCGATGTAATTAACGATAAAGGAAACCATGACATTGTTATTATGCATTGTATAACATCCTATCCTACTAATCCTGAAGATGCAAATCTTGAAATGATTAGAACATTACAAAATAATTATCCTGACAATATCATTGGTTTTTCTGATCATACATTAGGAACTGATATTGCAGTTTTTTCAACATTCTATGGCGCAAAAGCAATTGAAAAACATTTTACATTTGATAATAGTTTAAAGAAAAGTCCAGATCATAGATTATCTTTAACACCACCTGAATTCAAAAAAATGGTCAATCAATTAGAATTATCACGTATTAGTCGTGGCTCTCCAAATCGATCATCATTTTTATCTGAAAGTGAAGCAGTAAAATTTGCTCGTAGAAGTATTGTTTCAAATATTGAAATAAAAAAAGATACTACTATTACTGAAGAATTATTAGATATTAAACGACCAGGAACTGGTATACCACCAAAATTTTTTAATAAAATTATTGGCATGAAAGCTATTAAAAATATACCTGAAGACACACCAATACAATGGGAAGATCTCTCACAACAAAATGACAACTGAACCTATAATATTAATTCCTGCAAGAGCTGGAACTTCTAACATTTCTAGACAAAATCTTCGTTTAGTTGGAAACAAACCTTTAATCTATTATGTAATAAAATCTGCATTAAAAATAACTCCCAATGTCTATGTGTCAACTGATTCATATGAAATTAGAGAATTGTCCAAACTTTATGGAGCAAAAATCATCAATAGATCTAAACATCTTACAAAAAATTCTACTAAATTAGAAGATATTGCTTATGAATCTCTATCTAAAATTCAAAAAGAAAAAAATTTCTCAAAATGTCTAATTCTTAATCCAAAATACCCACTCATAAAAAGTTCTACAATTAAAAATTTTTTTTCTATTCTGAGTAAAAATATTCAAACAGTCTATGGATTTGAATATTATCCTCAACACCAATACAAAAAAATATCTTTCAATGGAAATCAAGTCGGGAAAATCCTGAATGATCTATCTAATTGTGTAATTACTGAAAAAATTGTATCATTCAATACAAAAAATTTCTTAAAAACTAAAAAATTCCAATCTCCATTTTATGGACTAAAACTAAGTGAAAATGAACCTATTGCATTGAATTCATATCATGATTTTGGCATATTAGAAAAAATTCTTAACAGAAAAAGAATCTTGGTAAGAGTAGACGGAAGTAACAGTATTGGCTTAGGTCATGTTCATAATATGCTAACAATACTTAATCATTTTCGTAATGAAGAAATTTTAGTTGTTATGAATTCAAAAAATAATCTTGGTCAAAAAAAATTTCAAGAACATCTATACAAAGTAAAAACTTTCAGCACAAAATCTCATTTATTAAAAATTATCAATAAGTTTGATCCACATATAATTTTCAATGACATACTAAATACAAATACAAATTACATGAAAGCAATATCAAAAACAAAACCATTCATTGTAAATTTTGAAGATCTTGGTAGTGGCCGGAAACATGCCAATTTAGTTTTTAATCCAATTTATCATTCTCCAAAAAATTCTCCTAATGAATACTATGGTCCTAATTTTGCATGTGTAAGAGATGAATTTAGAATGTGGGAGCCAGCAAAGTTAAGACAAACGCCACAACATGTTGTAATAATTTTTGGTGGGTTAGATCCTACAAATAAAATCCATTCGATCTTAAAATTAATAGAAAAATTTGAATTAAAAAATTTACATTATTCGATTGTTATAGGACGTGATTACAAAGAACGTAAAAAATTGCTATCCCTAATCTCAAAATTAAAAATAAATAATTTCAAAATTACATTAAATGAAAATGTTGATTTTCTATCAAAAATTTTTCATGAATCAGATTTTGCTATAACATCCAACGGAAGAACAGTTTTTGAATTAGGTTCCTTGCATGTTCCAATGATTGTTATTCCAGTAAATAAAAGAGAGAAAAAACATGTATTTGTTAAAAAATTCAATGTTGGCTATATGGTAAATCTTGATAATAAAATGTCATCACAAAAATTCCTTAATTCATTTAAAAAAATATCTAAAATCAATGAGCGAAAAAAATTCCAAAATAATCTTAAAAAAATAAATCTTTTAAATGGTGTAGATAGAGTGGTGTCTACGATTAACAATTCTTATGAAGGTCATAATCAATTATAAACAACGTTTATAGATTTTGAAAAGATTTGAATTATTATGGGAGTAGGCGCAACTTTTCTTACATCAAAAAATTTTGATAAATCAAAACTAGTTAAAGTACTACAAAATTCTATAAATGATATACCTAAAAATGATCAAATTTTTCTTGACGAAATATTGTCCAATTTTAAAGAAGATAATTTTTCTCTAATCACTCCACAACAAATAGACTTTCTTGAGAAAAATCCAAAATCCAAATGGGCTAATTACCTAATCTTTAGACACAAATTTACAAACTTTCCAAAAAATCATATTGATTATGATATACCTACACATTTAATCATTGAACCTGTGTCAGCTTGCAATATCAGGTGTATCATGTGTTTTCAAGTTGATGAAACTTTTAGTAAAAATAGTCAGTTTATGGGTAACATGAATCTAGAATTATTTAAAAAAACTATTGATGATGCAGAAAATGTTGGTATTCAAGCTGTAACTTTGACAGGTAGAGGAGAACCTACACTACATCCAAAATTTGGTGAAATGGTTGCATATTGTAAAGATAAATTCTTTGATCTTAAAATTAATACAAATGCAACACGATTAAATGAAAAATTAATGAGAACTATAATTGAATCTGGAGTAACCGATTTAGTATTCTCAGTTGATTCATATGAAAAAGATGAATATGAATCAATTAGAGTTCTTGGAATTTTTGAAGATGTCTCGAATAATATTAAAAAATTTAAAGAAATTAATGATAGTTATCCAAATTCACGTTGTTCAACTAGAGTTAGTGGAGTAAAGATTAATGAAAAACAAAATATTGCAGAATTTACAAAATACTGGAAAGAATTTGTTGATCATGTAGTAATGGTAGAAATGTCAGAAAGATGGGATACTTATAATAATAAAGTTGAACATGCAGGTGCTCACCCTTGTAATTTCTTGTGGGGTGAAATGTATGTCTGGTATGATGGAAAATGTAATCCATGTGATGTTGATTATAAGAGCGAACTCCAAGTTGGTAACATCAAAGAAAACAGCATAAAAGAAATCTGGAATGGAGAATTTTATAAAAAACTAAGAAATTCTCATCTCTCTGGAAATCGAAATCAATGTTTTCCTTGTGACCGTTGTACAAATTGGTAGTCCAAGTTGGTATTATCGGATACCAAAACCACGCAAAAAAACTTATCTCATTTGCTGAGAATAATCCAAAATGTAGTCTACAATACATTTTTCATCCAAATAAAAAAATTGATGATAAGAGAGGCACTAATAATCTAAAAGATCTATTTACATGTGATGCCATCATAATATCCTCTCCAAACTCCACTCATTTTGAATATATCAAAAAACTATCAAATTTCTCAGGTTACATTTTTTGTGAAAAACCTCCTGTAACAAATTTGGTAGAATTAAAAAAACTAAAGCAACTTGATGTAAATAAACAAAGAAAAATTTTCTTTAATTTTAATTACAGATTTAGTGAATTAAATAAATTATTGAAAACTTCTTCAAATTCAAAAAGACTTGGACAAATAATTGATATTAGAATTACTGCTTCACAAGGACTTGCATTTAAGAGAGAATATCCTCAATCTTGGAGGGCTAATGGTAGAACAAATAAACATAATTTACTAGAAACTGTGACTATACACTATCTTGATCTAATTATTAAAAATTTTGGAATTATGAAATATCAATCTTATTTTCCAAGAAATATATCTAAAAATGGTACATCATATGACACAATCCAATTAATTCTCACTTATGACAATTTCAATGTGTCTATCTTGAATTCGTACACTACACCATTTGTTGGAGAGTTGGAAATTATTGGAACAAATGGCTATTTATCAATCAAAAATAATTTATTAAAAATACATACACCAAGAAATACTTTCAATAAAAATAATAATTTTATTACACCTCCAGTTGTTTTACGGAAAAAATTTAATATCCAAAAAGATTATGCCATGTCTTTAAAAAAATCATTTGATTTTTTTATTTCTCATGTATTTAACAAAAAATCATTTGAAAAAGAATTATTTGAAACAAGCCTTTTAACAACACAATTGATTTTGGAGAATCAAATTTCTAAGAAAAAATGAAGAAAACAAAACTTTCATTAAAACGAGATCCAAAAGTTGAACAAAAACTCTATTCCTTAATGCAAGAATTATTTCCTATTTGTAGAAGTATTACCGGAAATGGTGTTAGAAAAACTTTAAAAATTCTTAAAGAAGAAATTGATTTAAAAATAATTAATGTTCCATCTGGAACAAAAGTATTTGATTGGAAGATTCCAAATGAATGGAATATCAAAGATGCTTATGTGAAAAATTCTAAAGGTGAACGTATTATTGATTTTCATAAATCAAATCTACATATTTTGAACTATAGCATTCCAATAAAAAAAACTATTTCATCTAACGAATTAAAAAAACACTTGTATTCTTTACGTGAAAAACCAAACTCTATTCCTTATGTTACATCATATTATAAGAAAAATTGGGGATTTTGTGTTCCTCATAATTTATTAAAATCATTCAATGATGATACCTATAATGTACATATTGATTCAACACTTAAGCCTGGTTCTTTAACATATGGTGAATTTCTAATTAAAGGAAAAATAAAAGATGAAATTTTAATTTCTACTTACATATGTCATCCATCACTATGTAATGATAATCTATCTGGAATTGTAGTTACAACCATGCTTGCAAAATTGCTATCAAAAATTGAAACATATTATTCTTATAGATTCTTATTTATTCCTGAAACCATTGGTGCAATAACTTGGTTATCTAAAAATAAAAAAAATCTGTCTAAAATTAAAAGTGGATTTGTGATTACGTGTGTTGGTGGGAATGGAACTTTTACATACAAAAAAACAAGAAACAATGATTCAGAAATTGACAAAATTTCTATTGATGTTTTAAAACATTCCAAAAAACCATTTCAAACAAGAGATTTTTTCCCGTATGGAAGTGATGAAAGACAATATTCCTCACCTGGAATAAATCTACCAATAGGCGTTTTCATGCGAACTCCGTATTATGAGTTTAAACAATATCATACTGCTGATGATAATCTTGATTCAATCAAAAAATTTGCATTGAACGATTCTCTAATTATGTTATTCAAAATAATTCTTGAAGTTGAAAAAAAGAAACCATCCTTTAGTATAAAACAAAAAAATAAAATTTCAAAATCAAAGTCGGATGTTTTCCAAAATCTAAATCCTAATTGTGAACCGCAACTTGGTAGAAGAAAATTATACCGTAATATTTCAAAGAGTAGATTAGTTGATAAAAATAATTCTGAAAATATGATTGAGTTATCAATATGTTGGGTATTAAATTTCTCAGACGGGTTTCATTCACTGAAAGAAATTTCTAAAAAATCAAATTTACCATTGAAATTAATTCAGAAAACAGCAAAATTACTTGTTGAAAAAAAATTAATTAAAAAAATAAATTAATTCACCATGCGGTCCAACCACCATCAACAACTAAATTTGAACCGGTCATATATGACGATGCATTAGATGATAAAAATAAAATTGGACCAATGTATTCATCGTTATTCGCCATTCTACCTAGCATAGTTTTGTATGAATATTTTTTTATGAAATTCTTATCTTGACCTTTTTTTACTCCTCCTGGAGATAGTGTATTTACTCTAATACCTTTTCCTTGCCAATATGCAGCAAGATATCTTGTAAGATTAATCAGAGAACCTTTTGTTGCTGCATAAAATGCAGCAGAATTTTGTCCACTTTTACCATAAATTCTCTGATCAGGGCCTACAATTCCATATGTTGATGCTATATTGATAATTACTCCATTTTTCTGTTTAACCATAATCTTACCTACTTCTTGACAACACAAAAAAACTCCTGTTAGATTAACATCTATTGCATGATTCCAATTCTTTAAAGGAAAATCTTCAAAAGGTGTTTTTCTTAATTTACTATCTCCCTGATCTGCAGCATTATTAATTAAAACATCAATTTTTGAGAATTCTTTCTTAGTTTTCTTAACCATTTCTTGAATTGATTTTTTATCCGTTAGATCTAGTTTTATTGCCAAACTTTTCGAGTCATTTTTTTCATTTAATACATTTGAAATTTTTTTACAGGATTTATGGTCAAGATCTGCTAAAACAACATTTGCTCCTGCATCACTTAGCCCTTTTGCATATTGTGAACCTAAAAGTCCTGCCGCACCAGTAATTATAACAGTCTTTCCAGCCATATCAAATAATTTTTCAATACTCATATTCACATTCATCATAAACTCCCAATATACGCATATTTAATTTGCATTTTTAAAAATGTTTTAAATAAATAGCTAAGTAAGAATTATTATTGAAACCAATCTGTGTAATCCCTGCTAGAGGTGGCTCAAAAGGTGTACCTAAAAAAAACATCCGAAAAATAAACGGGAAACCTCTAATATCATACACCATTGAATCCGCTCTTAAATCCAAAATCTTTAGTCATGTTTTTGTTTGCACTGAAGATACTCAAATTGCTAGAATAGCAAAAAAATCTGGTGCTGAAGTGCCATTTTTACGTCCAAAAAAACTTGCAGGTGGATCGGTACCAATGGATGATGTTCTTGTAGATTTTATTGGAAAAATTATTTCTCTGGGTTACAAATTTGATACATTTGTCTGGCGTGACTGTACTGTCCCTTTCATACGTGATGAAGACATTATTGGATCCATTAGATTGTTAAAAAGAAAAAAATCAAATCTGGTGATTGGTGTCTACAAACAACACCTAAACCCATACTATAATGTTGTTGAAAAAGATTCCAAAGGATTCTTAAAACTTGTGAAAAAGAATAAACGCCCAACTTCCAGACAACAGGCACCAATTGTTTTCCAAATGAATGGGCTTCATACCTATGATTTACAAAAATTTCTTCATCCACCAAGAAAAACACGAACAGAAATCAATAAGGCTATACCATTTGAAATACCAATTGAGTCTGGACTTATGATTGACACTGAGTTCGAATTTCAAGTAGCAAAATTATTCATTGAAAATAATACTAAAATTAAAAACTAATACCTAATTTTGGCTAATTTGTAATTTTTTTTCATAGAAAGTGCAATCTTTAATGTGTCAATTGAATCATTAAGGGAATTAATTGTATTTTTTTTCTTTTCTACACAATTCAAAAAATATTTTACTTCATCCTCGTACATGGAATTTAATTTCTTTTTTTGTGTTAATTTGTAGTTTTTTTCTAAATGTACTTTTTCCCAAATTTTTTTCTTTAAATTAAAAATTCTTAGATCATTAGATTCAGAATTCCATTCTATAATTCCTTTTAATCCTCTAATTTTACATCGTTTGTATTGAGGTCGTTGGAAAAAGTCCAAATGAATCTCACAAATAATATTCTTTTTAAATTTTAAAATTGATGTACAATAATCATCTACATCCAATTGTAAATTACTGAATTTTCCGGATAATGAACAAACTTCAATTGGATTTCCAAAAAACCATTTGAGATAATCTATTTCATGAATTTGTGTGAGTGTAACGCCACCACCTAGATCTTTTCTTGCAGCATAACCCTTTCTATAATCTTCATATGGATGCCAATCTGGTAAATATGAGCCACTTTCAATTTGCACTGAAATAACCTTTCCAATTTTATTTTGCTCTACCAATTTTTTTATTTTTGATATGGAAGGAAAAAATCTAAAATTACATCCAACCATTGTAACTAGTTTTTTGTTTTTTACAATTTTTTGTAAGGTGTTAATTTTATTCAAGGAATCAGATAATGGTTTTTCAATAAAAAGATGAATCCCATTTTTTGCTAATTTTATTGCTACTGGTACATGAAATCTAGTTTCATTAGTTACAAATGCAATATCGGGATTTTCTTTTATTCCGTCATCTAGATTATTAACAATCTTTATTCTGGAATTATTTAGTAAATTTTTTTGTTTGGTTACAATAATCACTTTAATTGATTTATTTAATAACAAATTTTTTACATGTCTTTTTCCAATTGAACCATATCCCACAACTAATACTCTTTTCAAATCTAAAAATTGTTGATTTGATGTTTGATAAAAACTGAGTGAATGATAAATAGTTTCATTCCAAAATAAAAAATATGAAAATTGCTTTAGTTTGTCCTGCTTCACTACCTGCTATACAGTTTGGTGGAATAGTATTTCTTGCAGTTGATATGGCGCGTGAAATGTCTGAATTAGGACATGATGTTACTATCTATACTACTGATCTTGATTTTTCTAACGGTCCTACTAAATTTAATAAGAAATTACCTAAAATTGAAAAAATAGAAAATTTTAAAATTAATAGAACACATTCTTGGTTCTCAGTACGATTATTTTTCTTCAACCCTTCTATATACAGTGAAATAAAAAAACAAAATCCTGATATTATTCATACAATAGGTCTACGAAGTTTTCAGTCTTTAGCTGCATGGTTTGTATCTAAAAAATCTAAAATCCCTCTAATTACTTCTGATCAAGGTGGTTTAACAACACATCCGTTTTTAAAAAATACTGGATTTTTATTTAATTTAATATTTAGAATACAGAATATTTATATCAAAAAAATGTTAAAAGATTCTACTTTAGTATGTGCAGCAAATGAATATGAAAAAAAAATATTTTTAGAATTAAATAAAGAATCATCTGTAGAAATAGTTCGTAATGGTGTAAATCTAAAATCTCTTACAAGTAATTTATCATTTAAAAATGAATATAAAATAAATTCTAATTATATTTTATTTGTTGGAAGATTTTCTAAAAGTAAAGGAATTGAAACCTTAATACGTGCATTTGATATTGTTAAAAAGAAATTTTCAATCAATGATTTACGTCTAATTATAATGGG
>MDSV01002710.1_pt1 | contig 13976 bp, 16 predicted proteins | sample 810851 | NCBI WGS metagenome assembly MDSV01 (sample SAMN05326640, study PRJNA326480) | marine metagenome | isolation source: seawater | place: Atlantic Ocean: North East | collected 2012 | reverse complement strand
GGTCAAGCTTTTAGTAAGGTCAAGTTTAGAAACTTGCTAACTGGAAGAGTTGGAGAAAAAACTTGTAAGGTAGGTGAGTCTATTGAATCTGCAGATGTAGAAGAGCTTGAGATGCAGTTTCTTTATTTAGATGGAGATAGTTGGGTCTTCATGCATCCTGAAAATTTTGAACAAATATCCATTAATCAAGATTTAATTGGGACAAATAAAGACTGGCTGTCAGAAGGCGATATTTGCCAAGTAATTCTATGGAACCAGCAACCCATATCTGTTGTTCCTCCTGTTTTCGTTAACTTAGAAATAACCAAAACCGACCCTGGAGTGAAAGGAGATACAGCAAGCGGAGGAAGCAAGCCCGCTACTCTTTCTACAGGAGCTATTATTAAAGTGCCTTTATTTATTTCGGAAGGTGAAATAGTGACTATAGATACTAGAAATGGCGAATATCAAGGCAGAGCCTAAATAGATGAAGGATAAATTAGCTGAGAAGCTCAAAGAAACTCTAATTAAAATTGGAAATAAGAGTCATATTGATTTATCTGATATAAGAATAGAAATAAAAGAAAATAAAGATAAAGATTTTGGAGACTTCTCTTCAAATGCAGCAATGGTCTGCGCAAAAAAACTATCTTTAACCCCAATAGATTTAGCTAAAGATGTTATCGAAAACTTAAAAGGAATAGAAGGAATAGAGAAATTAGAAATAGCTGGACCAGGTTTTATAAATTTCTTCGTTACAAATACCTCTCGTTTTAAGGTCTTAGAGGATATTTTTTTAGAGGGTGACAAATACGGTATTAAAACAAAAACAGATCAAGAAAAAATCTTAATTGAATATGTTTCAAGTAATCCTACAGGACCATTACATATAGGTCATGGAAGAGGGGCTGCTTTTGGATCAGTTCTGGCTAGCCTACTCAGAGCAAATGGAAATATTGTTGACGAAGAATACTATGTAAATGACCACGGAAGGCAAATGGATATTCTGGCAGTCAGTGTTTTATTAAGGTATATACAACTAAATGATATAGAGCTTTATTATCCCGATGATTGTTATCAAGGAGATTACATCAAAGAGATAGCTAAAGAAATATATGTAAAATCAAAGAATAAGTTAGTACCTCAAAGCAGTGAATTCTTTGAATTAGTTAAGAAGGCTAAAGATTCTGAAGAAGGATTAAATGAAGCTATAAGTTGGATCAAAGATGAAGAAGGTCAAAATCTAAAGATTATTAAGGATTCTGCCTTAAAAAATATACTTTCAGTTATAAAGCTAGATCTAAAAGAATTTGGTGTTAATCATAACTCTTGGTTTCATGAATCAAGCTTGTATAAAAAAGAAGGAAGCAAAAATAGCAAAATAGAACAAGCCTTAGAAACTCTCCAAAACAATGATTTCATTTACGAAGAAGATGGGGCCATTTGGTTCAAATCAACAGAATTTGGCGATGATAAAGACAGGGTGGTCAGAAGAGCCAATGAAGATCCTACTTATTTTGCATCTGACATTGCTTACCATTTAGATAAATATGAAAGAAAGTATGATCGTGTGATTAATATATGGGGTTCTGACCATCATGGATATTTGCCGAGAGTTAAGGCTTCTGTTTCTGCTTTAAAACAAGATGAGAAAAAATTAGAAGTAGTTTTTATTCAATTTGCGAATTTACTTAGATCAGGGGAAAAAGTATCCATGTCTACAAGAGGCGGAGAGTTCATCGAATTAGCAGATCTCATTGAAGAAGTCGGTTCTGATGCCGCCAGATTCTTTTATATCAATAGGAAAGGAGATCAGCATTTAGACTTTGATCTAGATCTAGCAAAAGAACAAAGTAAAGATAATCCTCTTTTCTATATTCAGTATGCTCATGCAAGGGTCTGCAGCGTAATGCAGAAACTAAATAAGAATCAAAAATTAGATATTAATTTAGCGAAGAAAAATCTTAATCTGCTGATTGGTGAAAAGGAGATAGATCTTCAAAAACAACTTGCTATGTTTCCAGAAATTATCGAGAGATCTGCTTCAAAACTTGAACCTCATACAATCTGTTATTACTTGAAAGATCTTGCTTCAATCTTTCATAGTTACTATAACGATGAAAAAATAATTACTGATGATGAAAACTTGCTTCAATCTAAACTATTATTGATTAACTCCGTACGTCAGGTGATAAAAAATGGTCTGGGGGTTCTGGGAATACAAGCACCTGAATCTATGTAAGCTCATGAATCAACCAGCCAATAAAATTGATTCTACCTTGTCTGAAATAAAAATCTTTTTAGATGAGAATGCAATAAATATTGATGAAATAACTATTGTAGGAGCAACAAAAAATCAAAGTTTAGAAACAATTCAAAGAGCCCTAGATTCTGGAATAAAAGACTTTGGAGAAAACTTTCTACAAGAAGCGAGTAAAAAAATAGAAGCCCTACCCAATTGTAATTGGCATTTTATTGGTAGCATCCAAAGCAATAAATGTAAGCAAATTTCTTCTATGTTCGACTGGGTTCATACTGTAGAAAGAATAAAAGTAGCTGATAAACTCAATCAATATAGGCCAGAGAGTTTAGATAAGCTGAATGTATGTATACAAATTAACATAGATGAGGAAGAATCAAAGTCAGGGATTAAAATCGAGGAAGCAGAAGACCTCATATCCAGTATGATGCAATTTAATAACCTAAGAATCAGAGGTTTAATGACTATCCCTAAAATAAAAACAGAAGAGGTAGATCAAGTGGAAAGCTTTAAAAAAATGAAAAGAAACTTCTATGACCTAAAACAGAAGTTTCCATTTTTGGACACTTTGTCAATGGGGATGTCCAATGATTATAAATCTGCGATTCTCTGTGGTTCTAATATGATTAGAATAGGAACAAAATTGTTTGGCGAAAGAACATGAGTCATATCAATAAGAAAATAGGCTTTATTGGTGCCGGGAATATGTCTTCTTCGATTATTCGTGGGCTAATAAATACAGGTCAAAAAGAAGACTCAATATTTACAAGCTCTCCAAATAAACAAGATCTAAATCAACTAGAAAAGGAACTTGGAATAAATACTTCAACTAATAATTTAGATGTAGCTGGGGCAAGTGAAGTATTAATTTTGGGCATTAAGCCTAACAAAGTGACCATAGTTTTAGAGGAAATTAAAAATGAGGTGGAAGCAAGCTTTCCTTTAGTAATATCTGTAGCAACTGGGATAAAAATAAATTCTATAGAAAAATTGTTACCTCAAGGAGTCAGAGTCATAAGAGCCATGCCAAATACCCCCTCCTCAGTTAATTCAGGAATAACAGCCTTATGTGGTAATTCTGAAATTAAAGAAAATGACTTACTAATTGCTGAATCAATTTTTAATTCGGTTGGAACTACTCTAAATCTCCAAGAGAATAAATTCGACTTATTCACTTCTTTAATAGGCTCTGGTCCAGCGTATGTGTTTCATTTTGCTGAATCTTTAATTAAAGCCGCAGAAGGTCTTGAAATACCTGACGAAGAAAAAAGAGCCCTCATAGAGAGGCTTATCGAAGGTTCTTTAAAATTATCTAAAAACTCCAAAAAGTCTTTATCTGCTCTTAGAGATCAAGTTACTTCTCCAGGTGGAGTCACTCAAGAGGCTATTATGTACATGCAAGAAAAAGAAATCTTTCAAAATATAGTTTCTGCCATAGAGGCAGGAGAGAAAAAGGCTAAAAAGTTAGGAGAAGAGAAATGACGACCTCTATGTCATATCTATTTATTTCTGTGATTAATTTATATGCTTTTTTTGTATTACTAAACTTTCTATTTAGGCTGGTACAGGCAGATTATTTTAATCCATTAATCCAGAGCATTCTAAAAATTACAGACCCTCCAATTTCTATTCTTAGAACAATTATTAAACCGCTCTATAATCTTGATATGGCAAGCCTAATAGTTGCTGTTCTCATACAATTCATAGTTTTTACAATCTACTCTTTTAATGAAGTTATTGAATTTAATCTGGCCATGCTAGTTACTTGCTCAATTTATTCTATAGTCTTGGCCATAATAAAAATTGCCTTTTGGATTATGCTCCTTGGAGTTATTTTTAGTTGGATAGGAGACCTAGGTAATCCAGTTATAAGGTTAATAAGAGAAATTGCTGATAGTTTCTTCAAGCCATTTAGACAAATTATGCCAGATACAGGGATGTTAGATTTTTCTCCTATTCTTGGCTTCTTTAGTATTTACTTTGTTGAGATTCTTATAAAGGGTTTCGTTGTTAATTCTGGAATATCATTAAGAGTTTTAGAACTAGGCATTGGCCTTTAGTTAAGTTTCTGGTTGTCTTTGTATTCTTTATTCCATAAAATTTAGCTCGCACCGATTTGATCCAGCTTGCGGGTGCTCTATAAATACTGCTAAACGGTGCTCTTATAGACCTGTTTAGCTTCAGCTGGCAGGTTTTTTTATGAAAAGAAAAGATTTAGGAATAGTAAAACCAAAGATTTTCAGACATGAGGCTGATTTAGCTCTTGAGAGTGGTAAATCCCTTAATGCGTTTGATTTGATCTATGAAACCTATGGAGAGCTAAACCAAAATAGATCAAATGCTATTCTTGTCTGTCATGCCTTAAGTGGGAATCATCATTCTGCGGGTTTTCATGAAGGTGATGCGAAGCCAGGTTGGTGGGACAATCTAATAGGGCCAGGTAAGGCCATAGACACAAATAAGTTTTATGTTGTTTCACCTAATAACCTAGGTGGGTGTCATGGCTCAACAGGACCTTCGTCTATAAATCCTGAAACAGGCAAAGTATATGGTCCTGATTTTCCAGTATTAACTGTTGAAGACTGGGTGAATAGTCAGGCACTTCTCGCACATCATTTAGGAATAGAAGTTTGGCATTCAGTAATAGGAGGAAGTCTAGGGGGAATGCAAGCTCTTCAGTGGGCTATCTCTTATCCAAATAAAATAAAGAAATCATGTGTGATAGCTGCTGCTTCTAAATTAAGTGCTCAAAATATTGCATTTAATGAAGTGGCTAGGCAAGCGATAACAAGTGACCCTGATTTCCAAAATGGGAATTATCTTTCAAAAGATACTTCTCCAAGAAGAGGTCTGAGATTGGCGAGAATGGTAGGTCATATAACTTATCTATCAGACGAGTCCATGAAAGAAAAGTTTGATAGAGATTTGAAAGAAGAAGAATTGGGTTATGGCTTTGATGTCGATTTCCAAGTTGAAAGCTATCTAAGGCATCAAGGAGATTCATTTTCAAGAAGTTTTGATGCTAACACTTACCTATTGATGACAAAAATATTAGATTACTTCGATCCAGCAAGTAAACATGATGGAGACTTGGCAGAAACTTTTAAGCCGATACAAGCAAATACTTTAATTGTCTCCTTTTCAACAGACTGGAGATTTTCTTCTGCTAGATCCAAGGAATTAGTTAACGGCCTAATTTCAGCAGAAAAAAAAGTCACATATTTAAATATAGATTCAGATCTGGGCCATGACTCATTTTTGTTTCCACAAGAGAGATACGTGAACGCAATTAATTCATTTTTAGAAAGCAATGAAAAGTAATCAAGTTATTATCAATTGGGTAAACAAGGATACAAGTATTCTTGATCTCGGTTGTGGAGATGGATCAATACTAGAAATATTGTCTCTAGAGAAGAACGTTAAAGGTTTGGGAGTAGAAATAGATCCAAAAAATATACAGTCTTGTATAGACAAAGGAATAAATGTCATAGAGCAAAACATAGATGAAGGTATTACGAACTTTAAAAGTAAATCTTATGATTACGTTTTACTCAGTGAAACCATACAAGTTTTAGAAAATCCAGAGCAAGCTCTGCTGGAAATAACCAGAATTGGTAAAAGCTCCATAGTCACTTTTCCAAATTTCGCTCATTGGAAATCAAGACTAGGTCTTTTTTTCTTGGGAAGAATGCCAAAGACAAATGCCCTTCCACAGGAATGGCATAACACTAAAAATATTCATTTATGTACCATTAAAGATTTTGAATCCTTATGTGAAAAATTAGAAATATCAATCGACAAAAAAACAGTGATCAACAGCAATAAAGAAAGCTTTTTGTTTAAAAATATTTTCCCCAACTTTTTTGGGGAGTTAATTACTTATCAGGTATCAAGAAAAATATGAAAGTAGTTATTGCTACCAAAAACCAAGGTAAGCTCAAAGAATTCCTTTATTTAGCTCAAGAAAGTAATTATGAATTCACCATGCTTTCAGAAAGCACATCTTCCCCTGATGAAACAGGCAATAACTTTTATGAAAATGCTTTAATTAAGGCAGAACATGCTCTTGATGCGACTGGATTGACTGCTTTAGCAGATGACTCAGGGCTTGAAGTTGATTGCTTGAATGGCCAACCTGGCATATTTTCTTCAAGATTTTCTTCTGAAGGCACTGATGAAGCAAATAATAAGAAACTTCTCAACATCATGAAAGAAACCGAAGAAGAAGATAGGACTGCAAGATTTAGGTGTTGTCTAGTTTTTCTAGAAAAAAATAAAGATCCTCTTTCTGCTGAAGGTACTCTTGAAGGAAGAATAGCAATAGCAGAGTCAGGAAGTCATGGGTTTGGATATGACCCTATTTTTTTTATACCTCATCTAAACTCACATTTAGCTGAGCTGACAAAAGAAGAAAAAAACAAAATTAGTCACCGCTCAGCTGCATGGAAAAAGCTAATGATGAAACTAGCCTAACCTATTCTTTTAAAAACTGAGTAATTTATTTTTCTCCCCTCTCGAATTGCTTTTCTTTCGAACCTGGTCTTAGGGAGTTTTTTAAACTCTTCATTATATTCATGTTCATTTACCTCCTCCCATGAGTCACTCTTTAAAAAAACTTCTTTTGCTGAATCAAAATAATCCTGCCAATCACTCTTAAACATCACTTGACCATTAAACTTGGTTACAGTTTTTAGAGTATGGACAAAATCTTCTTTTATCAGCCTTCTCTTATGATGTCTCTTTTTAGGCCATGGATCTGGAAATAAGCAGAGAATAGAACTAAAAGCTATCCCTTTGAGTTTATTGGTTAGGAAATCTTCTGCATCCCCATTGATGATCTTGATGTTAGTAAGATTCTCTTCCTTAGCATTTCTTAGAACTCCGCCAATTCCAGACAAATAAACTTCGATCCCTAAAAAGTTCTTTTCTCTGAAGTTAGTAGCTAAGTGTAATAGGCTCTCACCTGAGCCGAATCCAATATCCAGGACTAGGTCTTTATTTTCTTGAAAAAAGGTGGATTTATTCAGAGATGTTAGGTCTTCTTCTAATAAATATGAATCTGATAGTTCTTCTAAGGCTTTCTTTTGAGAACGGGTAATTCTTCCATTTCGTATCACAAAACTTCTAGTACCTGCTTCGCGACCTAAGAGGCTCATTTTGATTTATTTAATAAGCCCTTCTGAAGGAGATGAAGCACTTCCGAGATAAACCTTTTCCATTCTTCCAGCTAAAAATGCTTCCCTTCCAGATTCAACTGCTTTTCTCATTGCTCTAGCCATTAAGTATGGATTCTTAGCTTTAGCAATTGCTGTATTCATAAGAACTCCATCACACCCTAATTCCATAGCTATCGAAGCATCAGAGGCAGTGCCAACACCTGCATCCACAATAATGGGTACTTTTGCGTTACTAAGTATCAATTCAATATTATATGGATTGCATATACCCAAACCAGAACCAATAGGAGCAGCTAAAGGCATTACACTTACACAACCTATATCTTCAAGCTCTTTTGCGAGTATAGGGTCATCTGAACAGTAAACCATAACATCAAATCCATCCTCAACAAGCCTTTTAGAGGCTTCCAAAGTTTGCGGCATATCTGGATAAAGCGTTTTGCTGTCTCCCAATACTTCTAGTTTAACTAACTTGTGTCCATTAAGTAATTCTCTTGCCAGATGGCATGTTCTGACAGCATCTTCTGAGTTATAACATCCAGCTGTATTAGGAAGTATGGTAAAAATAGTTGGGTCTAAGAAATCTAAGATATTCTCTTCTTCTTTCTCTTGGCCTATGTTTGTCCTTCTGATTGCAACAGTAACTATCTGAGCACCTGTTTCGGTAATTGCTTCCTTAGTTTCCTTAAAGTCTCTGTACTTTCCTGTACCCACCAAAAGCCTGGATGAGAACTCTCTATCCCCTATTATTAACTTTTTATCTTCCAGGGGATTACCCTCCTCCTATAGCTTTAACTATTTCCAATTTATCTCCTTCTTCTAAGGTGGTTTCAGTTAGTAGTTTTCTGGAAATAACCATACCATTCCTTTCTACGGCAAGTCTTTCTGGCGTGAGTTCTAGCAGATTTAGAAGGTTGCCTATTGTGAATCCTGGAGAAACTTCCATCTCTTCTCCATTTACTGAGATCTGCATTAAATCCTATTACTGCTCAATTGTTAGTGATTGCTTAACTTTCTTCATGGCATTTTGTTCTATTTGGCGAACTCTTTCAGCTGAAACTCCATATTTTTCTGCTAATTCATGTAAAGTAAGTTTTTCGTCAGAAAGCCATCTATCAAAGATTATTCCTTTGCTTCTTTCATCAAGTTCTTTAATTGCAGTGTATAAATATTTTGTATTAACTTGAGAATCTATCTCCTTTTCAACGATTTGCTGTGGATCACTTTCTTCATCAGGTAAATAGCTCGATGGTGAATAATTTTCGTCTTCATCAGCCTCAGATGGAGGATCGAATGACATATCGATTCCACTCATTCTTTTTTCCATTTCTCTAACTTCTTCGGGTTTAACACCTAAATCATCAGCTATGTCTTCTATTTCAGAGTTTGTAAGCCAGGAAAGTCCTTGCTTCTTTTTTCTTAGATTAAAAAATAATTTTCTTTGCGCTTTTGTGGTTGCGATCTTAACTATCTTCCAGTTTTTCAAAACATATTCGTGTATTTCCGCTCTTATCCAATGAACAGCATAAGAAATAAGCCTAACTCCTTCTTCAGGGTTAAATTTCCTAACGGCTTTCATGAGACCAATATTCCCTTCTTGGATTAGGTCTGCTTCAGAAAGTCCATATCCTTTATAAGTTTTTGCAATATGAACTACAAATCTTAAATGAGCTAAAACTAATTTTCTTGCTGCATCTACATCGTTTCTATAATAAAGATCCTCTGCAAGTTTTTTCTCTTCTTCAGGAGAAAGTATACCTATTCCATGAATTGAGTTTATGTATGACTCAAGGTTAGCTCCAGGAGAAGATAGATTTATCTCCTGTAAAGCTGTTCCAGGTTTTTTTACTTCCTTCGCTTCGTTTTTAGTCATATTTCGCCGAATTTTACATTTTTGGATGAAAATTGTACAAAATTGCTCATTTATAAATTTTTTTACTAGACAAATCTACTAGAAGTAAACAAGAATAAAGTCCTTTTATGAAAGCTATACAAATTGTTGAAGACTCCCTTGTTTGGGAAGAAATAAAGTTGCCAGAACCTAAGAAAGATGAGGTGTTAATCAAAATCTCAGCTACTGCCATTAATAGAGCTGACCTAGCTCAAAGAGCTGGTAATTATCCTCCACCAGAGGGAGAAACTAATATTTTGGGCTTAGAGTGTTCTGGAATAATAGTAAAAGTTGGAGAAAATGTAAGCGAAAATAGAATTGGCGAAGAGGTTTGTGCTCTACTAGCTGGAGGCGGATACGCAGAATATGTATGCTGTCCATCAATTCAGGCTATAAAAACTCCAACCAATCTATCGTTAATAGAATCTGCTTCCTTGCCAGAAGTTTTTGCCACTTGTTGGCTTAACTTATTTCTAGAGGGAAACTTATCACAAGGACAAAACATACTGCTCCATGCTGGGGCCAGTGGTATAGGAACTGCTGCGATACAGCTTTGTAATTCGTTTGGAGCTAATTCATTTGTAACAGTAGGCAGCGAAGAAAAATTAAGATTCTGCTTAGAACTAGGTAGCAAACAAGGAGTTGTTAGAGGAGAAGGAGCATTTGAAGAAATAAATTCTTGGGTTAAAAGTGGTTTTGATTTGATTCTTGATCCTGTTGGAGGAGATTATTTCTCCAATAACCAGAAAATACTTGGCCTAGAAGGTAAGTTAGTCATCATAGGTTTGATGGGAGGAATAACAAGTGAAATAAATCTTGGTCATTTAATGATGAGGAGACAAAAAATTATAGGCTCGACGATAAGAGCACGGCACAAGGAGCTTAAAGGTCAAGTAATGAAAGATCTAGAAAGTAAGGTCTGGCCGCTAATTGAAAAAAATGAAATTAAACCAGTCATTTTCAAAACCATGAACATTTCAGAAATTGAAGACGCTCACAAGCTTATGCTAAACAACCAAAATATTGGGAAAATCGTTATAGAAATAGCTTAATTCAAGAAGATGAAATAAGACTTTTCCAATCATAAGAAACATCTCCAATACAATAAAATTCTGGATTTTTCTTTTCTGGGTCAAATCTGTAACTAAGGGGGCCTCCTTCTAGTGAATTCACTTTACCCCCAGAAGAAGTCACTACCGCCTGCCCGGCTGCAATATCCCATTGATAGGTTGGGCCAAATCTACAATAAATATCAGCAGCGCCTTCAGCTACCCTACATAGTTTTAAGGAGCTTCCGGTTTCTATTTTATTTATGCCTTCAAAGGATTTTTTAGCAGAGTTAATGAAATCTTTATCTTTTTGTGATTGATGGCTTCTGCTTATCGTAACACTTAATGTTTTGCCTACAGATGAAGGTTTAATTTTGCTTTCACGTTCTCCACTTATCTTAAAAGACCCTTCTCCATTTATTCCTATAAAGGTTTCATCAATTGCAGGAGCACTAACCAAACCCAAAATAGGTTCACCCTTGTGAATCAAAGCTATGTTCACTGTAAATTCGCCATTCTTATTGATAAATTCTTTGGTTCCATCTAGAGGATCTATCATCCAAAAGAGTTTGTGTTCTTCTTTTGTAAATTGACTGCCTTCCTCAGAAAGTATTGGGATATTTGGATCTAAACCTCTCAAGCCTTTAATTATTATCTCATTAGATTCATGATCTGCTTTAGTAACTGGGGAGCCATCCTGCTTATCAATAATTTCTACGTCTTCTAAGGAATATATTTCCATTACCTTACTAGAGGCCTCTTTTATTATATTTTTAACCTCATAAGCTAAATCATTAACGTTCATAGCTATTATTCTACTTTAACTTGTGAGCAAGTTATTTTCTTTTACAATATGTATAACCAAAGAAGGTAAAAAATAAATGGAAAATAATCAGGAAATAAACAAACATCTAGATGCACTTGCTAAAGGTTTAATGAGGATGAGTAGAAATAAAAAAAGCGCTTTATCTGTTCATGAAACTTTAAACTTAATTGATGAACTAGAAATAAACGTTAAAGAACTAAAGGAAATTATTAACTAAAGGAGAAAAAAATGGATTACACCTGTTTTGATTTTGAAATAAAAGACAAAGTTGCTCATGTGAGAATGAATAGACCGGATGAATTTAATTCTATGAATAAAGCTTTCTGGTCAGAACTGCCTCATCTTGTAGAAACTCTTTCAGATAATGCTTCTGCCAGAGTAATAGTGTTGTCTGGTGAAGGTAAGCACTTTTGTGCTGGTATGGATCTAGCAAACTTTGCTCCTTCAGACTCTAAGCCTAATACGCATAAGGGAATGTTAAGTGAATCTGCCTATCGAGTTACTTTGGATCTGCAACACACTATTAGCTGCCTTGAGAAGGCAAGAATGCCAGTTATCTCTGCTATCCAGGGGGCATGTGTCGGAGGTGGTATGGACTTAGTTACCGCCACAGACTTACGTTATTGCACTAAAGATGCTTTCTTCTGTATACAAGAAATCAATATAGGTATGGCAGCCGACGTTGGTACTCTTCAAAGAATACCAAGACTAGTCCCTGAAGGAATAGTCAGAGAACTTGCTTATACAGGAAGAAGATTTGTACCTGAAGAGGCCCTTAAGCACGGCCTAGTAAATAAAATATTTGATAGCAAAGAGGATATGATGGAAGGTGTTATGGCGGTTGCTAAAGATATAGCTTCCAAAGGACCTCTAGCGATTGCAGGAACTAAAGAATCTTTAAATTATGGAAGAGATCACACTACAGAGGAATCTCTTAATCACATAGCTTTATGGAATAACGCTATGGGTATAGGAGATGAAATGTCAGTTGCTTTTAAAGCAAAAGCTGAAAATAAAGATCCTGAATTTGAAGACCTATTGCCTAGAAGAAGATACTTAGACGGCGAAATACCTTCTTAAGCTTTTCTTAAAAATACGGGGGAGTATTCAGTTGACTCTGACTTTGAATATTTGTACCCATCATAATCAAACCCGCTTATATCTTTTGGAGAATCTATTCTGTTCTCAACAAGATACCTGGTCATTGAGCCTCTTGCTTTCTTAGCAAAAAAACTGATTATCTTATACTTGCCATTTTTATAGTCTTTGAATACTGGGCTGATTACCTCTCCATTTAATAAGTCCTTCTTGACTGAAGAGAAATATTCAACTGAAGCTAAATTTAGAATGTATTTGCTTTTGTGAGAAGAGATAGATTCATTGATAGAATTAGTTATCTCTTGTCCCCAAAACTCATAAAGATCCTTTCCTTCTGAGGTTTCAAGTTTTGTGCCCATTTCAAGTCTATAAGGAGACATAAGGTCTAGGGGTTTTAGAATCCCATATAACCCTGAGAGAATTCTTACATGCTTATCAAGAAAATTGATATCTGATTTCTTTAAAGAATAAGCAGATAAACCAGTATATACATCACCCTTAAAGGCAAATATTGCCTGTCTAATATCATCAGAATGTTTTACCGGGGGCTCCCAGTTCATGTTTCTCTCAAAATTTAAGTTGGCTAATTTTTCACTAAGGCCCATAAGGTCTGATAAATCTTGAGGATCTTTCTTTCTAAGTGCCTTTATCAATTGCTTTGACTGTCTTAAATTTCCAGGAACACTAAAGTCTTTCACTGGTAAAGGTGATTCATAATCTAAAGTTTTTGCAGGTGAGAGAAGAGTAATCATGTCAGTCCTAATACTAATTTCGCCATTATATTCCTTTGAATCTCATTAGAGCCAGCATAAATACTAGCTTTTCTATAATTAAAATACCTTGGAGCAGAAGTATTAGCGAAAGCACTCCCTATAGGAAGTTCATTGCTTCCTGGACCAGGATTATTAAAAGGAATTGCATAATAATCGACTGCTTCTACAGCCATTTCTGTTATTAGCTGACCAATTTCTGTTCCTCTGGTTTTAAGCAAGGAGGATTCTGGTCCAACATTCTGTCCTGCAGATAAACTACCAAGTATTCTGAGCTCCGTAGCCTCCATGGCATTTATTTGAACTTCAACCTCAGATGTTTTTTTAATAAATTCATCGTCTTCACTTAGAGGAATACCATTTGCACTAATAGTTCCTGCTACTTTCCTAACTCTATTTAGTTGCTCATAGAGTTCTGATGAGTAACCGTTGCCTCTTTCAAATTCCAATAAATATTTAGCATAGGTCCACCCTTTTCCTTCTTCGCCTATTAGGTTTTCTTTTGGGACTTTTACATTTTCAAAAAAAACAGTATTAATTTCCTGATCCCCATCTGGAGCTTTATCCAAAGTTACAATTGGCTGAACAGTAATTCCTGGAGAATGCATATCAATTAAGAGAAAAGATATCCCCTTTTGAGGGATTTCTTCTTGAGAAGTCCTGACTAAACAGAAAATCATGTCAGCATATTGCGCCATAGTAGTCCACGTTTTAGCTCCATTTACTAGGTAGTGATCACCTTTATCTTCAGCTTTTGTTTTCAGCGAAGCAAGGTCTGACCCTGAGCCTGGTTCTGAGTAGCCTTGGCACCACCAAACCTTAGAAGATAGTATGTCGGGTAAATAATTACTCTTTTGCTTATCGCTTCCAAATGCCATTATCACAGGAGCAACCATCTTTTCTCCAAAAGCCACTACTGATGGAGC
>MDSV01044678.1_pt1 | contig 13977 bp, 7 predicted proteins | sample 810851 | NCBI WGS metagenome assembly MDSV01 (sample SAMN05326640, study PRJNA326480) | marine metagenome | isolation source: seawater | place: Atlantic Ocean: North East | collected 2012 | reverse complement strand
TCAGATTCCCCAGGCAAGGGCTTGTGGGTTAGCTTGGCCTATACTTGGCGGCTGGGGGCCGTCAGACCCCAGTTCAAATCTGGGCAGGCCCACTGCCTGGGGCCAATCTCGGAAACTAGTAACCGTGCGTGACTAGGAAGCAATGAGTTCATGTTCTAAGAGGCATTACCCCGTAATATGAGACTACGCTCTTTGCTACTGGCAGCCATAATGACAATATCTGTAATGAGCGGTGTTGTTGCAAATGATACTGTTACTACACAGGATGTAGATATCTCTGGCAATCATGTGATGACCGGAAATTACACAGTATCAAAAGGAACAACTTTGACAATAAAATCCGGCGCTGTAATCGATATGCAAGATTACTGGTTGAAAGTTGATGGCACTCTAATAGCAGATAACTCAACGATTATGTCTTCAATACAGACAACAAGCCCCGGGTCTCATAACGCAGGGGTCTGGGACGCCCTCACTGTATCTCAAAACGGATCTGCAAATCTTGATAATATCACAATCTCAAATGCGAAATCTTGCTTAATTGTAGACGGTACACTGAATGCTAAGTCATTAACGATAGAAGATTGCTTGATTGGAATTGAGGTTGCAGGCCAAGCAGATATTACCGTGCTTTCGGTTGAAAGCGTGGATAGTGATGGTCTAAGAATAAGCGGTACTGCAACACTTTCGGATGTGGTATTGACTGACATTACCACAGGCCTTGCTTCAACAGGCACTGTTGCCCTTACAGACGGAGACTTCACTCAAACCGGGACAGGTGTTTCACTAACTGGAGGCAGCGCAGATATAGAGGATTTGAATTTCGTTAGCGGCGTGGGCAATGCTGTCAGCATCAGCTCTAGTGTATCCGGTGATATCGATGGGATGACAGGAACCTCAAGAAATGCAATTGTAGCGATTGACTCAAACGGATTTTCAGTCTCTAACATCGATATGTCTGGAGAGAGGTTGGTTAACTCATGGTCTGCTGGAAACCTATCGATCTCTGATGCAATATATGATTCAACCAGTACCGAAACACCGATTGACATAAGGACCTCGCAAACAGTGAGCCTATCTAACATCGCTTTGACAGGACAGTTCGGCACTTCCCAAGGCTCATACACAGCACCTTGGATTGGAATGTCCCTTGCTGGGAGCGGAACTTATCATGTTGACAATTCTTCAATAGAGGCTACTAATACCGCATTGGTAACAAGTGGAACCGGTACCTTATCGATATCAGATTCACTATTCACTTCCGAAATGAATGGGCTATCCTTCTCAGGAATATCTTCTACATCTCTGAATAATGTAACTGTAAATATCTCATCAGGTGGAGATATTGGAGTTAATATCCTTCAAGGCCATCATGAATTCTCTAATCTAGCGATTAACATGCCCCCCAATCAATTTGGTATTGATGGAACAGGAATAGAGGCATGGTGGTGTTCGATAATTAGCGATGAATTAAGTGTTAATGGCTTTGCAAACAGCTCTATGATCTACGAATCATTTGCAACCTTTGAGGATTTGAGTTTGATGAATTCGAGTAAAAAGGGGCTCTACGCAAGTTCGTCTTCAGTGTATGTTTCTGATTCAATGACAACCCAACTTGCAGATTTTGGTATGACCTTGGTCTCATCTGAGGTTGTATTACGCGCGTGGTCTGCGAATTACCACGAAGACGGCGCAGTCATCGACTCAGACTCAACCTTAACCGTATGGTCTCTAACTTCCCTGGGCAATCTAAGGTCTGACATGACAGGCTATGGTACAGTAAATTATGGCACAACACAGATGTTGGATATAGAGGCAACAGTAAACGACAATCGATTATGGGAGACAACGGTTTACTTCGAAGACCTTACAGGTAATCCAGTAGATGCAGATTGGCAAACTTTAGGATTTAGCGGAACGGCATCTTCAGGTAGTTCAGTCTTACCAGTTAGCGAAATAGGTTCACAAATTACCGCAACCTTTGGAGGCGTAGGGGCCATTTCAACTCCGATAGGAGTGGAGGGAGGGACTCATACCATACAGGTTCCAATAATGCCTCAAGGAGATTGGACTTTACCAGCAGGAGCAATCGTGGTCTTAGGTCCAACCGAAGATGGTACACCACATGCAGCTGGCGGCAATATTACAATTCCAGCAAATGCAAATTTAGTCTTACAGGACACTAGTTTGACAATACCGCAAGGAGCGACATTAACCGTTGATAGCTACGGTATTTTTGAGGGCGAAGATTCAAAATTCCATGGAAACGTAGTATCTCATTCCACATATTTTGCAAATTCAGAATCTACTAATTTGAGTATTCATGGCAATGTGTTTTGGACGTCCTGTCAAAGCGATATTACCGCCTATAACCTACACATCAATGGAGATGTGCAATTAGATAATTCATGCAAAGTCACAATCAATTCTGGAAGCGTTCCTTCAGACATAATCATTGGAACAGGTGCGGTTTTCGAGATAGTGAATACATTGCATGTAACAGTCCTGGATAAGGGCGAACCAGTCCAAGGGGCATCAGTTTCAATCGGAGGGCAAAGCGTTACAACAGACGCTGAGGGAATGGCTAGCAAATCGACAACTTCTCTCTTGACCGACTCTAGCGGAACGACAATTTCAGGTCTTGTTCAGGTTCAGATGAGTGTTGGACAAATTACAGACTTGATGGCATGGAATACCTCCATGTCCATGGATCACACCTTCATCGCATCGACGGTTCAAGGCGGAACGTTGGATTCATGGCTTGAATTAGAAAAAGCTTGGAGCCCTTACCATCTAACCTCGGACCTTGTAATCCCGGTTGGTGAAACAATGTCTGTCAACGATGGCGTCTCTCTTCGAATTGCAGACCAGGTTACAATAACAGTTCAAGGCACATTCAATTCTGGATATTCCACCATCTCATCCATGGGCGATGGTGCCCGATGGGGAGGACTGATTGTTGGAGAAGATTCAGAAACCACAGTAAGAGTAATTGGAACAAGTATGGTTGAAGGCTCACCATTGCTTTCTATTGAAGGCCAATCTGATATTGTTTTGAGCCATGCACACTTTGCACGATCTAGCAGCGCTGAGCCGCTATTGCGTTCAACAAATAGTGCATTTATGGCAACATTGAGTATTATATCCTCTAAATTCACTGATTCTGCATCGCATTGTATCGAATTACAAGGTTCAATCGAGTTGAATATTGAGGACGTGGAAACAAGTAATTGTAATTCAGATGCCCTTTGGGCGCAGAGTTCACTACTTGCCATCGATGGCATGGTTGCAGAAGATACGATTCGAATATCTGGAGTCGAAGGCGAGATTCACGATTTGGTTGGAACTGATGTTGTAGTAAACAACGTGGATGGATTTACGATGAGTGGATTGACTTTGGATTCAATATCAGGTAGCGATAATAGAGAATTAAACATTCATGATGCTACAATCATAGGTGCTCCCGCAATCGACTTGGATAATACTGCGGGAGATCTATCTAATCTTGCTATTGATTGCGGCGGAAGTGGAACTGGATTAACCGTTCATCACGGTAGAGCCTCATCCTCGATTATAGTGTCTGATTCTACGATTACATCTTGTACGAAAGGAATTGATTTACACACGGATGGGGAATCAGCTCCAATGTTCTTGAATAATGTTGCAATAGACTCGATGGTAGCAATTTCAAGCGACGGCTTTGATTTAGAGGTAAGTCAAGGAACATTAAACGGTTCTTTAGATGTTGATTCTGCAATAGCTAATCTGTATGACGTTGCACCTTTGTCCCAATCAACTTCTTCTGGCGAGATCACAATTTGGTCAACACATATTTTCGATGTTCGATTAGAAGGGACCCCACAATCTGCAAATCTATTGCTATCCGTAAACGATGGACAACTATGGGAGGGAACAGCTCAAGGAAGTAGTGTTCAAGTATCCATACCAGCAAAGCATATTGACGATACGGGAACTCAAGATTTCGATACTGTTAGGGTAATTGCAACAGCAGAGAACTTGCCGGAAACCGAAAAAATCCTGACCTTTGGACTCGATGAGCAAGAAATAATTCAATTTGATATGATTGGGAATCAAGCCCCTGAAATTGAAATCATCATTCCTGATGATGGTTTCAGAGTCATGGAGACACTTCCGATTGAGATTAGAGCAATTATTAGTGACGATTTGGATTCCAACCAGGACCTAGAAATTGTTTGGAAAGTAGTTGTAGGCCAAGATGAAATAATGCAATTAAATGGCGAATGGAATAACATAACCGATTTGGCAATGGGAACCTATGTACTCAAATTAGAAGTTACAGATAAACAAGGAAAAACGTCTAGCGATTCTCTCAGTTTCGAAGTAACCTTGTTAGATTCAGATGGTGATTGGGGAATTACTTGTAATGGCGATGGTTGGTTTGACAAAGAAGAAAACGTGTATTGCGGCCCGGATATCCATGATACCGATGACGACAATGACGGAACCCTAGATGTAAGAGATGCATGGCCTACCGACCCTTGTGCTAATACGGATACAGATAATGATGGCCAGCCAGATGTAGTTAATTGTCCTCTTGGAGTGACAACTTGGTTAGTCGAAGACCAAGATGATGATGGCGATGGTACTCCAGATGTTTCAGAGGGCGCTGGTTCAAGTGGTGATTCTGATAGTAGCCCAATTGGAACCATTATTTTCGTTATGATTTTCATTCTAGCAGCAGCATTCATGCTGATGAGAAAGAATAGGGACGTGGATTGATGGCAGAATTAACCAGCGCATTACCTGATCCAGAATCTATGGCTCAGGTCTGCGTTGCAATATTGGCAGTCATCGTAGCATGGGATGCTTGGTGGTTAGCTCGGCAACGAGTAGACATACCTGCGCTTGGCGACCTTCCAAACGGAGGCTATGCTTGGGAATCGAACCAGTCAGAGGAAGTATCCCGACAATGGGCTAACTTGATGACTGTTGCAGCCATGATGGTATTACCTTGGATGCTTGCTGAACTATCAAACACACCAATGATTTGGGTTTGGATTTGGGATGCTTTACTAGCAATCCATCTAATTTCATTGTTAGTTCCAAAGAGGTATGCTGTAACTAGCACACATCTTTTTGCCGATGGTCAACGGTATGAATGGAATAGATTGAGATTAGCAAAAAAACAGCCAAGGAAGAGAATAATGTTGTTGCGCAAGGGGTGGGGCCCTTTCGGACCCCTACCCCTTGGCGGCGACAGAACCGCGCTTGACAAAGCGGCGGATCTGATTGTCACAATTCTTCACGAAGAAGAGTGATTATACCTCGTAGGAGGAATCTTTTGTGTCCTTCACTGAGAAGACTGATCATTCCTCAGATGAGGAAGCTTTTGTGTCCATGGTTGCTGCATACCAGACCATCAGACCGAATGCAGTCTTGTTAACTACGTCAGCGATGTTGTATAGTATGTTCAAGCGGTCGATTCCAGTGTCACCAGCATCTTGTCCCATTATCCATCCAATTGGGTATATTGCCCATCCGAAGGTTAGGATTAATGCCATTGATTTGAAGGCAAATTGCGTACCTTCGCTTGCGTCTGCGACCTTGTTCTTAGCATCTCCAGCCCATAGTTCGTATATGATGTAAGCCCATGCTAGTACTCCAACAATGAACAGTGGCCATTCCATGCCATCAACTGCATCGATATCTGCTTCAGACAAGAATCCAGCAACTAGCATTACTATGGATGCTCCGAAGAGTCTCCAGAATAGTGCAGCAGATGCTACACCAATTGCTGCTAGGATTAGGTAGAACTCAGATACCTGTAATGGTACTGTGATCAACCAATCGATATATCGCATGACTAGCGGAGATTCACCAGTAACTTCCCAGTGCTCGCGCATGTATGTGTAGTGGTACCAAGCGATACCAGTAACTAGCGCTGCAACGGTCATGGAAGTTCTCCACTTAGGTGCTACGTTCTGTCTTTCCAAGATGAAGAACACTGTTGAAGCGAGCATCATAGCAGTTGCGAGCCAGAAAGAAACACCGACCATGTCGGTATCCTTCAGTATACCGTCTCCGGCGATGTGGTCGTAACTTGCTGATGCGTTTCCAATCGCTAGTAGCGATAGTGTTCCCACCAATATTAGGCTTGATGTTCTAGTTAGGTTAGATTTATTCATCAAATGTCCGTTTTCCAGTGTGTATATAATAGAATGTATTTTTTCTAATAAAATAAAATTTCAGATATTTTGGCCAGTCTGAACTGCCCACATTCGGGCGTAAGTACCCCGTTTAGAGACCAGTTCATCATGTCCTCCATCTTCGATAATTTTTCCATTTTCTAACACAATTATTCTTTCAGCATTACGGATTGTAGATAGTCTATGAGCTATAATTATGGCAGTTCTATTACTGGATATTTTGCTAATTGAACGTTGCAATGCCGCTTCAGTTTCATTGTCAACTGCAGAGGTTGCTTCATCTAGAATTAGAACCGGGGCATCTTTTAGAACAGCCCTGGCGATTGCCAAACGTTGTCTTTGACCTCCAGATAGTCTATGGCCTCCTTCACCTACCAGTGTGCCCCATGCATCAGGCAAATCTTCTATGAAATTCGATGCTTCAGCAACCAAGCCAGCAGCCTTAACTGCTTCATCACTTGCTTCTGGATTTCCATATCGGATATTTTCTAAAATCGTGGTTGGAAATAGAGTGATGTGTTGGTCAACCAAAGACATAGATGAACGCAATTTTTCAAGATCCCACTCCGGAAGCGCTTTTCCAACCCATTTGATTTGCCCATTATTTGGTTCTGCAAATCTTAGTAACAATCGGATCAGGGTTGTTTTTCCTGAACCGGTGGCCCCTACAATCCCTGTGGTGTCTCCTGACTTGATAATTAGATTGAGGTTCTCGAACACATTTTCTCTACCCGTATATGCGAATGAGACATCGTTTAGTTCGATGTTTGAATTAGATATTTCAGAATCTTTCGGTGCAAATTCTCCCTGAATAATTTCTGTTGGAGAAGAGAGGACATCAAGCACTCTAGTTGATGAAGCCATAGCTCTTTGATACAGGTCAAAGGTTTCTCCCAACCGAGTTAGTGGCCACAATAATCTCTGAGTCATAAATACAAGAACAGAATATGCACCGATTGCTAGAACTCCTTCCAAAGTAAGCCATCCGCCAAGCAACAGAGTTGCAGTGAAACCACACAATATTGCCATTCTAATCATTGGAACGAAGGCTACTGACAAGCGAATTGCTTTCTTGTTTGCATTGCGATATTCATTACTCAAATCCTCTACGCGCTTTAATTCCCTTTCTTCTGCTGTGAATGATTGAATCGTGGACATTCCAGATAAATCATTTTCAAGAAGAGCGTTTAATCTGCCTGCAGTATTGCGGACTTCGGCATATCTTGGCTCTAGACTTCTTTGATATAGGAAAGAGCCCCAGATGATTATTGGAATCGGTAGAACCGCAAATAGAGCGACCTTCCATGATATTGCAAGGAATACAGCACCGACAACAATTACGGTAGTTGTCACCTGCAATAGGTCATTTGCTCCTTTATCCAAAAACCGCTCTAATTGATTTATGTCATCATTTAGAATAGCCAAAACATCTCCTTTTTGCCTTTCATCGAACCAGCCCATGCCTTGTTTTTGCACATGACTAAATGTTTCAAGTCGTAATTCATGCTGAACAGTTTGAGCCAAATTTCTCCATAAAATCCCGTAAAAGTATTCGAACAAAGACTCTAATCCCCAAATCAAGAAAGTAAGCACTGAAAGGAATATCAATTGATGCCAAGCATCTTCAATTCCAAATCCAGCAAGAAAAGACTCTTCTCTCTGCACAACTACATCAACAGCAAGACCGATCAGAAGAGGAGGTGCTAGGTCCCATATCTTATTCAGAACAGAACACAATGTTGCTAGGCGGATAGTCCCTTTGTGAGGCGTCATATACCTCAACAGTCTTCTGAAAGGACCACCTTCACCCATATGCCTGCCACATGCCCGCACTATGAGAATGCTCGTCTCAATCAGATAGAAATCAAGACAATCCTAATTGATTGCCGCAGAATCCAGATTAACATGGAGTGGACTCGTAGCGGCGAAGACCTGTTTGTAAGAATTGATACAGACGAAGAAATCCATGCCACACTGCAGTCATTGGCCGATGAAGTGGGATTCGATGCAGCGGCAATTACAAGCGGAATTGGTAGAACTCGAAACACTCTGTATGGTTACATGAACGAAGAGGGTGTTTACATTCGCAGAAATTTGGATTCTCCGTCTGAACTGGTCAGCCTCTCTGGAAATATTGCTAGAACAGAGGATGGAAAAGCGTTCACACATATTCACTGTTGTTGGTCAGATGATGACAATAACGTTCACGCGGGACATATGTTCCAGTCTGTAGTTCATGTTGTTGCAGAGATACACATCAGAATACTGACTAAAGCAATAATGACCCGTTGTCCACTACCTGATGTTGAACTCCTGGGACTGAAATTTTCGTGACATTGATAGGCATTGGCGTTGGTGATTAATTATGGCCGGAGAAGACCGAATCAAGTATCTGGCCGATGCAGTTCGCTACCATCGAGAATTGTATTACAATCATTCAGCCCCGGAGATTTCTGATGCTGAATTTGATGCTTTGTGGGATGAATTGAAACGCTTAGATCCTGAGAATTCTGTATTGCATGAAGTTGGGCCAGAACCGCTTCCTGGAACTGTGAAGGTAGAACATATGTTTCCAATGCGTTCCTTGGATAAGGGAACTTCTGACGAAGACATCATCCACTTTGTAACTCAATCTACATTTGGAGGTAAAAGATATCTTGCTCAACCCAAATTGGATGGCTCAGCGTTATCTTTGGAATATGTTGCTGGAAATCTTCACAGAGCAGCTACTAGGGGTAGCGGTGAGAGAGGAGAAGATGTAACGCTCAACGCTAAGTTAGTGGCAAATGTTCCCAGTAGACTGAATCTACCAGTAGATTGCCATGTGCGTGGAGAAGTTGTAATGCCATTGGCTACTTTTGAGGGAAAATACAGAGATGTTTCACCGAACCCCCGCAATCTATGTTCAGGCGCTCTTAGGCAAAAACACGGTGATGGAAAGGCAGATGCTTCAGATCTAGTATTTTGCGCTTACGATGTAAAATTTCCAAATAATAGTCCGGATGCTGTGAATGACAGTGAACTTCTTTCCTGGTTACAAGAAGCAGGAATCGAACCTGCTCCATGGGAAATTTTTGATTCAGAAAATCCGCAAAAAGAGATGATTGAATACACTTCTAAATGGAGCGCTAAACGGCCTTCTTACGAGTTTGAGATCGATGGTATTGTATTCAAATTAGATAATTTAGAACAACGGGAAAACCTTGGAATGACCGCCCACCATCCTAGGTGGGCACTTGCATGGAAATTCCCTTCGCAAGAAGCAATTTCAGTTCTACTAGATGTTGATTGGCAAACCGGCAGAACCGGAGCAGTAACTCCTGTGGCAAGAATAGCACCACAAATGGTTGGCGGAGTGACTGTAGAGAATGTAACACTTCACAATGTTGGCGAAGTCGAAAGACTTGGAATACAGATTGGAGATAAGGTAAAAATTACCAGAAGGGGTGATGTAATTCCAAAAATCATAGAGAACTTGGGGCCAGCCTCAAATTCCGATTTACAAAATAGATTCCATGCCGATGGAACGCCTTTCACAGGGGAATTATCAGAGGGTGAAATCAGCATTCCGAACCAATGCCCTGCATGTGCTAGAGATTTGGAAATGGAAGGGGCGTTTTTGCGTTGTATTGCACTAGAATGCGACGCTAGAACCGCAAGAGCGTTGACCTATTGGTGCCGAACTTTAGAGATGGATGGAATAGGAGAGAAATTGATTGAGGCTTTACTTGATAGCGGACTTGTTTCAACTATTGCAGATCTGTATAGCCTTTCTCATAGCCAGATAACAAGTTTAGAAAGAATGGGTGACAAAAGTGCTTACAATGTCTTAGATGAATTGGCAAAAACAAGGACTCTAAATCTTGCAAAATTCCTTCATGCCTTAGGAATAGAAAGAATAGGCCCAGAAGTAGCTACAACAATTTCACAACATTTTACATCGGTTAAGAAATTGCTACTTTGGGTCGATGAAGGTGAGATCGAAGAACTCACAACAATAGACGGTATTGGTGGAAAGGTTGCAACAGTATTCAGAGATGGGATTTCTAGGCGTCGTGATTTAATCAATGAACTCTCAGAAATAATCACCATAACCGACGAAGCAGAATCTGCAAGCGGAATTTTCGATGGTAAAACATTCTGCATAACCGGGTCTTTATCACGTCCAAGAAAAGAAATCGCACTTGCGATTAAGAATGCAGGCGGCAAAGTAGTTGGAAGTGTAAGTGGTAATCTCACCGTCTTGGTTGCAGGAGAAAAAGCAGGGAGCAAATTAGCCAAGGCCGAATCTCTGAATGTCGAGATTTGGAGCGAAGAAAAATTGTATTTGCAAATTTCAGAACCAAAAAAAGGTCCCAAGACCCTTTTTGAGTTCTGACGCCATACACATGATACTAAAAAGCCCACAAACCTAGCAAATTCATGCGCTTGAAAATTGCCTCTCTATTACTAGTGTCACTTTTACTAGCATCGACAGTTCCCACTTCGATTGGATATAGTAGCGGTTATCACAACCGCGGCAGTAGTGGATGTGGCTGCCATGGTTACAATGTAGCAACAGTGTCAATGAGCGGCCAACCGGCGTCATATAACCCCGGAACTACTTACACTCTACAGATTTCAGTGAGTGGAGGAGGATCTGGAAATGGAGGATTTAGTCTAGAAGTCAATCAAGGGTCTTTTTCAACGGGCATGGGTATCATGGCTGTAAAAGTCAATCAAGCAGGTACTAGTGCTACCCATACCACAGACAGTTACCGTAGTTGGAGCGTAGATTGGACAGCTCCAACGGCAGGCTCAGGCTCAGTACAATTCGATCTCTCAGCCGTTGAAGCAGATGGCACTGGCGGTACAGGAGGCGATACTTGGGGAGACACCACAATCACAGTACCAGAAGGTGGAGCACCACCGCCTGCTAACAATGCACCTTCAGTTTCAAATTTGCAATTTTCTCCTTCAAACCCAGTTACAACAGATACACTTACTCTGACTTACACATATCAAGATTCAGATAATGACCCCGAATCTGGAACACAAATCCGCTGGTACAAGGATGGGCAATTGGTCTCTTCGAGGAATGACCAAACAACAGTGCCATCTTCTTTAACAACAAAGGGGGAAACATGGAATGTAACAGTTACGCCAAGTGATGGAACTGATGATGGAGCACCTGCTCAATCCTCCACTCTATTGGTTGTGAATTCTATTCCAGTAGTTAACTCTGCAGAAATTACTCCAAACGATGCCCTAGAATCTGAGGATTTGAGTCTTGTCTACACGTCATCAGATGCTGACAATGATCCTAGAACATTTGAAACAGAGTGGTATGTAGACGATTCGAAGGTATCAGCATTTGATGGAGATACGACAATTCCTTCCGTTGCGATTCGAGATGGCGATATTTGGTATGCAAAGATTAGAGTCAATGATGGTGAAGTTGATAGTGATTGGTTCACCACTGAAAACATCTCAATCGGTAGTGATAATACTGCTCCTACAATGGTTAGCGTATCCATATCAGGAGGGCCATTTACAACAATAGATGATTTACAAGCAACAGCACAAGCGACTGATGTTGATAACGATGCTTTGACTTACGAATGGGATTGGCTAGGTGTGGAAGGGGAGCCGTCATCTTCCACACTTCCTTCATTTTACACATCTAAAGGAGAATCTTGGAAAGTAAAGGTAAGAGTTACCGATGGAAAGGAACATTCGGCATGGATGGAAAGCAGTGCTGTTGTAATTCAAAACACTGCACCGGTTCTATCGAATGTAGAAATCGAACAGGACCAAGTTTACTTCGATAATGAAGCAACATACACATTTGAAGCATCAGATGTGGATTCAGACCAATTACAGGTTTCCGAATTATGGTCATTAAATGGTGATATACTGACTCTTACATTATCGGTTTACGATAATGAAATGGCTTATTCCAATACATTAAGCGATACTGTAGAAATTGTCAACTCATTACCTACGCTTTCGTATGATGGCCCAACTTCTCAAAGCGCTCTTGTCGATTTGAGCCCAATAATTGAATCAGATGATGCAAATGGAGATACTGTGACAATGACTTGGTCCTGGATGCGAAACGGATTCATGACTGATGATAATGGAAGTACAATATCTGCCAACAAATTAGCAGCTGGAGATGTTTGGACAGCAATCATCACTCCTAATGATGGAGAAGATGATGGTATCTCTCTGACGGCTGATTTCACAATTACAAACACAGCACCTACTGCTGAGATTTCTTCACCTGAGAATTTGATCAAAGGAGCATCAGTAACATTCTCTGCAATGAACTCAAACGATATTGATGGCGCTGTTGTGAAAGCGATATGGAGTATTGATGGAACCCCTGTCCATCAAGGAATGACATACACAACAACAATGCCAAGCGCACTAGATGTAACGGTCAAAGTATTCGATGATCTAGGAGCATATGATGAGATTTCAGAGTCTTTTGTTGGGACAGCTCCGCCAAAAGCGATGGATGTTAAAGCAAAATTAGACGGAAGTGATGTAATTCTTTCATGGACAGGTCAATCTGAAGAATGGGCTATTGTATACAACGGCGAGGTTATCGATACCACCTCAGGTCTAACCTATGCTCATACTCCAATAGTAGAAGGACAACACAACTATTCCATCTTTGCAGTTATTGATGGCGAGGCAATATCAGAATCCAGTGCAGGATCATCAACCTCTATTGAATTGAGTACAAGTCTGGTTCCAGAGTCTCCAGGTCCTAGTGAAACTGCAGGCCTAATATTCAGCGTAGTTCTATTAGTCATTGGACTGATTGGAATCGGGCTCTCTTTCATGTCTAGGAGGGATTGAATGAGATTCAAAGTAGCAATTGTATTGCTATTGATGATTATGTCCACAACCATCTCAACAGCAAACCCTGGAGGTAAAGGAGATGCTGTTCGGTCAAGAGATTGTGCAGGCTCTTGTCATGCATCATCTTCAACAAATGGTATCTCTGAAGCAGAATTAGATATCCAATATTCCGAACAAGTCTATGCGGGATTATTGATGGAGATTCAAACCTCAGTAAGTTTCGCAGAGGTTAGTTCAAACAACATGGTTGGGTTGAACCTATTGATTAACTCTGACGGCGCCAAAGACTTGCCAGCAATAGACGGTTGGGAGATAATAACCGATCCAAATGGGGGTTCGAATAATTATGTTGAGGTAGTAGATTCATTTTCCCTAGAAAGCATGGTTTCCCAAAGTTGGACACTGAGGGCGCCATCCCAACCGGGAAATTATGAATTGTATCTAGCCATTCAGCATGGCACTCCTAATGGAGGGGTAGCGATGACTGGAATTTCTGAAGCAAAGCAGGTAGTTGTAACTGAAGTGCCCGAGAACCTTCCACGTCTCTCTCAAGACTGGGAGCCGATTAACACAAGAGGCTTGGGCGAAGAAACAGTAATCACCCTTGAAACAGAAAATACAGATTCAGCAACAGTCGAAATCAAAATTGGCGGAGAAATTTCCGCAGTTCCAATAGTTGATGACAAATTTACTATTCCTGCTGCAGTCAATCCAGGAGTTGTAGAGTGGAGAGTAATTCTAGAGGGAGAGGGCCCAACTCAAACATCTCCTTGGTTCAGAATCACCGCGCAAGAAGCTGGATGGGAAATAGATGAATTTGCTTTGTACATGCAAGGATTTGCACTGTTTCTCTTTAGTCTAGGAATAGTTGTTCTACAACGACCATCTAATGGTAATTCAAAAGAAAGCAAATACGATAATACCCAAGAAGTTGCTT
>MDSV01240821.1_pt1 | contig 13981 bp, 18 predicted proteins | sample 810851 | NCBI WGS metagenome assembly MDSV01 (sample SAMN05326640, study PRJNA326480) | marine metagenome | isolation source: seawater | place: Atlantic Ocean: North East | collected 2012 | reverse complement strand
TGCGCCCGTAGCTCAGCTGGTAGAGCACTCCCCTTTTAAGGGAGTTGTCATGAGTTCGAACCTCATCGGGCGTACCACTTTAAAAGAAATTATATATGTTCGCTAAAATAAAAAGCTATCTTTTAACTGGAATTCTACTTTCTGCACCTGTTTTCATAACCTTCTGGATTGTAATTTCTCTAGTTAACTTATTTGATAAGTTAATCACCCCAATTATCCCTTATTATATTAATCCCAATTATTATCTACCAAGAGATGTGCCTGGTCTTGGTCTTGTAATTTTATTAGTTCTGTTGATTTCAATTGGATTTTTAACTGCTAATTTCTTTGGTAGATTTTTATTTAAAAAAACAGATCAAATTATAAACAAAATTCCATTTATAAAAGTATTTTACAAGACTATTAAACAAATTATTGAAACTATATTTAAAGACAATTCCAAGGCTTTCAGAGAGGTGGTTTTGCTAGAATATCCAAGAAAAGGTCTCTGGGTCCTGGGTTTTACTACAGGCGAGGTTAAGGGTGCGGTAAAGAAAAAAATGAAAATACCACTTGTAAATGTTTTTGTTCCAACAACACCAAACCCTACCTCAGGATTTCTACTGATGGTTCCTAAAAATCAACTTAAATATTTAGACGTAAAAATTGATGATGCGATAAAAACAATCGTTTCTGCTGGAATCATCGAACTAGAAATTAGGCAGAATAAAAATTAAGGAATTCTTTTTCTCCATAAAATGTATTTATAAGAAAATTAATTTTAGGCTTATTAAACATTTGATCTTTTAAAAGATCTTTACAATTATTTTTAACATCGTCTAACATTTCTATATCCTCATATGGCTCAAAAAATTTCCAATTAGGAATACCTGATTGATTTGTACCGAAAAAATCCCCGGCTCCTCTTAAAAACATGTCTTTTTCAGCAATTTCAAAGCCATCATTCGAGTTTTTAAGAATTAATAATCTTTTCCTAGAATTTTCAGATAAATTATGATTATGAATCAAGACACAATTTGATTCTAAATTACTTCTAGCTATCCTTCCTCTAAGTTGATGAAGTTGAGCAAGCCCAAACTTGTTTGCTTCCTCAATTATTATAAGGGTTGCTGAAGGAATATTTACTCCAACCTCTATTACAGTAGTTGAAACTAAGATCATTCTTTTTTTTTTTTTAAATTGATCCATATTGTCATTAATTTCATCATTTGCCATTCTTCCATGAACCATACCTACCTTGTTTTTAAAAAATTTTTTTAAAAATTTATATCTTGTCAAAACACTTTCTTTTTCTTCATCTGTATTTAAATCACCAATATTTGGTAATATCCAAAAAACTTGTTCATTTTTATCAATTTTCCTTTTAATTCCTTTTATTAATTGCTCCATTCTTTTTGTACTTAGTATAGAGGTAACAACTTTTTTCCTACCTTTAGGTTTTGATTTAATTAATGAAATATCTATTTCACCATAATAAGCAAAAGATAAACTTCTTGGTATGGGGGTCGCAGACATAATTAATACATGAGATGAAAGTGATTTTTTTATCAATTTAATTCTTTGATTAACACCAAATTTATGCTGTTCATCAATTACCACTAAACCTAATTTGGAAAATTTTATAGATTTATTGTAAACGGAATGTGTTCCAATTACTAAATCTATGTCTTTATTTGAAATTTTTTTAATAATTGTTTCCTTATTTTTAACTTTACTAGTCAAATAAACAATTTTTATACCATATGGTGAAAGATAATTTTGGAAATATTCAAAATGTTGTTTTACCAGAATTTCGGTTGGAGCCATTAATACACATTGATAACCAGACATAATCATATCAGCTATTGATAATAGAGAGACAATAGTTTTGCCAGATCCAACATCACCTTGAATAAGTCGATACATTTTTTTTTCTTGAAAGTCTTTCTTGATCTCTATAAAAGTTTTTCTTTGATCTTTGGTTAATTCAAAGTTTAATTTATGGATAATTTTCTTTGATAAATTAAAATCCTTTACTTTTATTTCAGAAATACTTTTTTGTTTTTTTTTTAATAAATTAAAAATTAGAAAATTTGAAAGAAGTTCATCAAATGCAAGCCTCTTTATATAAGGTTTGTATTCATTTTCTTTTGTTATATCTTTTGGTTTATGTAATCTGGTTACGGATTCTTTAAAACTAAACCAACTATTTCTTTTTAATATTTCTTTTTTAATCCACTCATTTGGAAAATTAAAATTTTCAAATAATTTAAAATATTTCAATATTATTTTACGAAAATGTTTTTTGTTAATTTTCGTTCTAGATAAATTATATTCTGGTTCTAATATTTCGAAACTATCCAAAATATCTTGAGAAACAACATCAGTGGGATGAATAATTTGGTATGTATTACTAAAAAACTGAAGTTTTCCAGTTATTCTATATTTTTGATTAATAATAAATTTATTAATCAAGTATGGAAAGTATCTAAAAAATAAAATATTAATTTTTTTTTTAGTATTATCTTCGCAAATTATTTTATAAGGAGATTTTTTATTATATGGTTTGATATGATCAATAATTTTCAAATCCATGGTTATTTGTTTGTTAATATCTTGGGTTTCAATAATGTTTTTTAGATTTTTATCATTTATTCTTATAGGTTTATGAATAAAAAGGTCTATTATTCTTCTACCAAAATTTTTTCTGGTCAGTTCAGAGTTTTTGCTATTTTCTGTAAATTCGCTAAAAATATTTTTTTTTTTTAAAATATTCATTAAGTATTATAATAAACCCTTGGATCTAATTATTAGCATTAAAAATGGATAAAAACTTTAAAAAAAAAATTTTACACAGAACAAAATATCGAGGTATCAAAGAATTAGATATTATTTTTGAACGTTTTATATTAAAAAATGGAGAAAGACTTGCTGATGACGACTTTTACGAACTTGAAGAAATTTTGAATATTCCAGACAATGAACTTCTTGATATAATATTAAAAAAGAAGAAACCGCCTGCAAATTTAAAACTAGGTATATTAAATAAAATTATAGATAGTTGTTATGTTTGATAAAGAAATTGAGTTGGACAAATATATAAGTTTAAGTCATTCATCTGTTCCACTTTTTCTTTTGATGATCTCAAAAAAAAAGAAAGTAGCCTATTTTTCTGATAATTATCAATCATCGTTGAAGTTAAAAAGTCAAATAAAAAATATTGAACCCAATATGAATGTAATCCTTTTCCCTGAATTTGATTGTTCATTTTTCTCCAATGTTTCACCAACTAAAGATGTTCTTCACCAAAGAATGAAGTCTTTAAATCTTTTAACAAAAGTAAACAATAAAGTCATTTTTATTTGTCCTTTGAACTCACTTCTTCTTAATACAATGAAAAAAGATCTTTTTTTGAATAAAAAATTAGATTTTTTTAATAATTCCAAAAATATCTATAGCGGTATATTAGACTTTTTGTCAAAGAATAGTTATGAAAGGGTTGAGATAGTGAGTAGTAAAGGAGAATATTGTGTGAGAGGTGAAGTAATTGATTTTTTTTCTCCAATTAATGAAAATCCAGTAAGAGTTTTATTTAATTTTGAAGATGTTGAGTCAATTTATACTTTTGATTCAAATAATCAAAAAACTATTAAGGAAATGGATCATTATTCTATTTTACCTGCATCTGAAATAATATTTAATTATGAATCCATTAAGATATTTAGAGAAAACTTCAGGCGCTTTAATATAATGGGCAAAGATGAATTTTATAAGTCGATATCTAATAATGTAATAATACCTGGTTCAGATCAATTTTTACCAATTTTATATAAAGAGTATGATTCAATAATTAATTATTTAGATGATTTTTATTTTTTTTTTAATGATAATTATCAAGATGAAATTAAAATTTCTCTAAAAAAAAATTCGCAAGAGTTAACATATGTTAATGAAAGTCTTTTTAATGAATCACAATTTTATGCTAAAGATAATCTCATAAAAATATTACAAAAAAAAAAAATTCACTTATTTACTAAAATTAATAGAACCAAAGATCATATTACATTTTCAGAACAATTAGATTTTTATAGTGACAAAAAAAAAAACATATCAAATTTTAAAAAAATAATTAACTGTAAAAATGTTAATAAAGTTATTTTTTGTTATAATAGTAAATCTAGTAAAATGAAGTTTATTAGTTTATTGAATCAAAATTCAATAGTTTATAAAACTACAAATAATATATTTGATATATATAAGATTCAAAATAAATATTTATTATTAAACTTTGAAATTGACTCAAGTTTCAAGGTAAAAATCCTAGAAGGATATGAAGTATTTTTTTTTTCAGATGCAGATTTATTTGAAAAAATTACAAAAAGAAAAATTGGTAAATCATCAAATAATGATAATTTAATTAATGAATTTAGTCAGTTAAATCTTGGTGATTATATTGTCCATTCTGACCATGGTATTGGAAAGTTTAATGGCTTGAAGAAAAAATTTATTGGTGACACAGAATTTGAGTTTATAGAACTTCTTTATTATAATGATGATAAACTCTATATTCCTATTGAAAACCTTGAATTAATATCTCGTTATGGGTTTAGTACGAATAAAGTTAATTTAGATAAACTTGGCCTTCAAAATTGGCAACTTAGAAAAGCTTCCTTAAAAAAAAAAATTAAAGAAATAGCCTCAGAATTAATAAATACTGCTGCAAAACGTGAACTAACAAAATCTGTTAAAATTTCCCCTAATTTTATTGAATATGAAAAGTTTTCCTCAAAATTTGAATTTACAGAAACATCTGACCAAGTTAAAGCTATTGAAAATATTGAATTAGACTTTGAATCCGGCAAACCTATGGATAGATTAATTTGTGGTGATGTTGGTTTTGGTAAAACTGAAATTGCAATGCGAGCCTCTCTATTGATAATGTCTGCTGGTTTTCAAGTAGCTATGGTTTGCCCAAAAGTTTTATTGGTTAATCAACATTTAATGAACTTTCAAAAAAGGTTTGAAGGTTTTGGGTATCAAATATCAAAAATTTCAAGATTTGAAAATGTTACAAAAAAAAATGAAATTAAAAAACAATTAAACTATGGTGAAATTGATCTTATCATAGGTACCCATGCGATCCTTGCGATAGGTATTAAGTTTAAAAAGCTTGGATTAATTATTATTGATGAGGAACAGAGTTTTGGTGTTGAACAGAAAGAACAATTAAAAAAAAATCAACCCAATGTACATATTTTAACTATGTCTGCTACACCAATTCCAAGAACTCTTCAATCCTCGCTCTTTAAATTAAGAGATATTTCATTAATTAAAACCCCCCCTGTTAATAGATTAAACATTAAAACTTTTTTAATGATTTTTGATGATGGTAATTTAAAAAAAATAATAGAAACTGAATTATCCAGAAATGGGCAGATTTTTTATGTGACTCCAAGAATTCAGGATATTGAAGAGATAGAAAAAAAACTAAAAAAAATAATGCCCAGTCTGCGTTATTCGGTTATTCACAGTAGATTAAATAATACAGAAATAGAAAAGGTTTATAATAACTTTTTTAATAAAAAAATTGATTTATTACTTTCTACTGCAATGATTGAGTCAGGCTTAGATATTTCAAATGTTAATACTATCTTAATTAATAAACCTTACATGTTTGGTCTTTCTCAGCTTTATCAATTAAGGGGAAGAGTAGGAAGATCATCAATTCAGGCGTATGCTTACTTACTTTTGGATAAAAAAATAAAATTGAATGAAAGTAAGTTGCATAGACTTAGATTAATATCAAAAATTAATAAACTTGGTGCAGGCTTTTCAATTGCAGCCAATGATTTAGACCTTAGAGGTGCTGGAAATATAATTGGATCTGAACAATCTGGTCACATTAAAGAGGTTGGAATTGAGTTATATTACAAAATGCTTCAAGATGCTGTCAGTGAGATTAAAGATGAAAAAACTAATATTACAGAATGGTCACCTACTATTAATTTAGGTGTATCATTTAATATCCCTGAGACTTATATAGGAAACCTAGATATAAGAATGCAAATTTATAAAAAGATTTCAGAAGTAGATGATTTAGTTGACTTGAAAGGTATAATTGAAGATTTAAATGATAGGTTTGGCAAAGTTCCTGGATTATTTCAAAATCTTTTTAAAATAATTGAAATAAAAATTATATGTAAAATGCTTAATATAAAAAGAATTGATAGGTGCCCTGATGGTTTTGTATTAGAACTTAATAATAATTCGCAGTACATTGATAAAATTCTAAAGTTAGCTAATATCAACAGTACTAAAATAAAACTACTACCTAAATCAAAGTTAATGTACAAGACAAAAAGTTATGATAAGGTTGGAAAAATTAATGAATTGAAATCATTTATAGAATCAATAAAATAATATGAGTAAAGAAAAGAATAATATATTTAAACTTAATAAATATTTTATATTCTCATTTATTGAGGGAATTGACTTATTTTTTAGTTTTTCCTTGATCACATTCTTGTCTATTTTTTTGTTTGAAAATATAGAAAGTAGAGTTTCAATTTTATACGTAATTTCAATAATTTCTCTAAGTTATTTTTCTAGAATTTTATTGCCATATTTTTGTAATATGGTTCTTTTTAAATTTAAAAAATTTGATACTCTTTTGTTTTTAGGTATTTGTTATTTGGTTCCATTATTGTGTTTTAAAAACTATATAGTTTTGTCAATTTTTCTTTTGATAATATCAAGAATTTTTATTGGAATTAGCTTTGGTCTTGTTAACCTTAATTTTTTTCAATCTGCTGAGATGAAAAAAGAAAATAGTTATTTCTTTAAACATTTTTTAACAAAAATAATTGGTATGATTATTGGTTATTTTATATTTTTTATAACAAATGATTTTTTCTCAAATCAACAATTAAATGAATGGGCATGGAAAATTTTATATCTAATAAGCTTTATAATTTGTTTAATGACCTGGATTATTTTAAGTTCAAAACAAAAATTAATAATTACTGATATTCAAATATCTGTAAGAGTCACTAACTCAAAAATATTCAGTAATTTCTTAGATATTTGTAAAAACTCATTTACTGTAATACCATATTTAGTTGTAATTATTTTCTCTTCTAGTCTTTGGTTGCCAAAATTTTCTACTCCAGATAATATGCAGTTTTTAAGTTTTGGTATAATAAACGTTTTTTTAGTTTTTTTAATTTCACTTTTTGTCTATCCCTTGATTAATCTAGTTGGGAAAAAAAGATCCTCGAATTTTTTTAGCAGTTCTATAGCAATCTTATCCTTGGTAGCCTTTTTTTTTGAATATAAATCAAGCTACAGCATTGAATTTCTTAAGTTTTATATATCATTGATAACAAGTTTCATAGTGTGTTTATCTTTTTTAAACTCAAGTAGGTTAAAAGATTTTGACATATCTCGTATAATTGTAATTATAAATACCTTTTATCTAATTTTATCACTCTGCATTCCTCTATTATTTTATTATTTTATTAATTTTTCTATGAGTTATAATAAAGTATACTTAATAATAGGATTACTATTTTTAATTAACACTGTTATACGAAAATATGGAAAAAAATAATAAAATTTCAGCCTCACACATATTGATTATGCATAGTGAATCTCAAGGCTCACGTTCAAAAATTTCTAAAAATAACGCTAAAAAAAAAATTGATGATATTCATAAGGATATTGTTTCAAAGAAAATAAGATTTAATGATGCTGCTGTTACACACTCAGACTGTCCCTCAGGTAAAGATGGAGGAAATTTAGGTGAGTTTGGAAAAGGCGTTATGGTTAAAGCGTTTGAGGATATAGCCTTTTCTTTAAAGAAAGAACAAATTAGTGATCCATTTGAATCAGACTTTGGCTTTCATATTGTTAGAAGAGATAAGTAAACTTTCTAGAGGGGAGAAAATTAATATTTCTTTTTTTTAGTGAGTTGTAAATAATGTAAATATAAATTAAGACTCCCCTTAATTAAATATTAAATTATAGTTTTAAATATTCAACAAATAATTTTTTAAAAAAATTTTAGATTCAACATAATTATTTATAGATTAGTTTTGCAAATAATATTGATAACGCTAATGTTAATGTTATTGAATTGGCAAGTATTAGGGCTAAATCGTAAATAAATATTCCATATAATAACCAGAAAAATACTCCTATATTAAAAATTACCAGCATAATAAGTGATAAATCAGTAGTTTTTTTTGTTAACCAAACTTTATAAACTTGAGGTACAAAAGCAATTGTTGTTAATATTCCTCCTAAAAAACCAAAAGAATTTCCATTTATTAAAAAATCAATCATTGAAACAAATAAAATATTTAAAATATTAAAATTATTATCTACTGTAATTTTTAATCTTATAATTATATTAAGATAATGAATAGTAATAAGTCACAAATAATCTTAATTTTGCTCTTAGTTTTAATTATTTATATAGTTTATTCACTTAAATCGCACCAAAATAATATTAATGAAGAGATTCAAATTATTAAATCAATACTAAGTGATATTGATAATGATATTCATGAATTAGAGAATAATTAATTCTTTTTTTCACTATCTAGATTAGTTTTAATTGTATTATCTAAATTAGTTAATCTAATACATGTAGATCTAAGAATTGCTTTAATTAAAGTTGAGCAATTATTTAGCTCTTTGATAAGGCTATCTTTTGGAATCTTTAAAGCAACAGAATCTCTACTAGCTTTAGCCGTAACGGTTCTGTTAGTGTCTAATAATATTGATTGTTCTCCAAAAACCTCTTTTTGATTTATATAACCAACAGTATTTCCATGCTCTGATATTATCTCAATTTCACCATCAATAAGAAAATATGCAAAGTCTGACTGATCATTAAAATTATAGATAGTTGTTCCAGACTTCCATGTGATCTTATTATTATCTTTAGGTAAATCTTTCATTATTAAACAATTCCAAAAAAATTAAATAATATTATTTAGGTAATATTAAATAACAAATAATATATAACATATATTTTTTTTATTTTGTAAAAATTAAGCTTAATATTTTTTACCACCTTGCTTTTGCTTCAACAAAGAGTCTACTATTACAAGGTGGTAAATTTATTTTATAAGCTTTTTTATCTTAATAAATGTTTTTTTTTATTTTTTTCCTCATTATTAATTTTGATTTCAATTTAGAATCCAAAGATTATTGTGAAGTTAAAAATATTTTCTATATTAAAGGAGAAATTAATTGTTATGATAATCAGTTACTCTTTGGTTACATGAAATTTACTTCAAACTCTAATAAATTTGAGTATGAATATAATAAAGAATTAAAATTAGAAAATATTAAAAAATACAATAAAAAAATAACAGAATATATAAAAGATTTTTGCTATATGGATAAAAACTTAAAAGTTAAAGAGATTACTAATTACAATAAATACAAATTTAATTATGAAACTAGAATCATAATTACCTGCCAGTACAAAAAAAATGAATAATGATGATGAAAAAAAATTAAAAGTATGTGGAAATTGTGATGCACCCCTACCATATTTTCCTGAAGAACTTAATTTTTTCAAAAATAATAATAAGATTTGTGATGATTGTTTAAAGCTAAAAAATGAGAATTAGAGAAAAAAGAAACTCTTTTAAATGTAACAAAGAATTTTCAGAGTTATTTAGGTGCAACTATGATGAAAAAGGTCATTGGATATTCTTGTGTAAACCATGCCTTACTAATTTTAAGGAAAATAATCTTTTTTATCAATATGGTGGAACGTGGAAAGCAAAAAAAAAAACATAAATAAAAAAAAATATTGTGTGAAAATCCCTAATTTTATTGTTCCAGATTTAAGAACAGACCATGCTGGTGAAACAGGAGCAGTGTTTATTTATAAAGGTATACTTCTTGTTTCTAAAGATAGCGAAATTATAAAATTTTCACAAAATCACTTGGAAACTGAATTAAACCACCTTGATACATTAGACCAAATATTAGATGATTCTCAAAAAAGTAAGTTGCTTTTTTTATGGAGAATTTTAGGGTTTTTAACTGGATTAATTCCATCATTATTTGGAAAAAATGCTATTTATGCAACAATTTTTTATGTTGAAAGTTTTGTTGAAGCTCATTACGAAGAACAAATTAAGTTACTTAATAAGAAAGATAATTTACAACTTCGTAATTTATTAGATAATCTAAAAAATGATGAAGTTGTTCATAAAATTGATTCATTTAAAAAATTTAATAAATCAAAAATTATTCATTATTTTTGGGGTCAAATTATAACAATCGGATCTAAGATTGCTGTTAATATTTCGAAGGTAATTTAATTTTTTAATTTTTTAGAAAAATAAAAAGAATATAATAAAAGGTTAAATATTAATAATATTATTCCTAAAATAAACTGTACTTCTGAGTCCAATTCCTTTGGGTAAACAATATTAAATATATAATTACTCACAAACCCTTCATCATAAAAGCTTTTACCTCCTTTTTTTAATAGCCAATTTTCTAAATATGTGAGTGGGCATATTTTGCTAGAAAATTGAATGTATAAACCCCACAAAAGACATGGAAAATGAAAGTAAATAAAAATTTTTTTAAAAAAAATAGTTAAGCTTCCTAGAACAACAAAAATTATAAAAATAAAGTGAATTATTAGAGTTATTTTAGCTGAAAATTCATACATTTCATTTTTTACATAAAGTCATATATAAAAAGAACCTTTTAAATACACGTGTATCAATTGTTTTATCTAATTTTTTAATTAATAATATTTTTGAAAGCTTCCAGCCTGAGTTTTTATATTTTAATAAAATTTCACATGACTCGTTTCTATATTTTTTTTGTTTCCACCATGAACTATGATTAACAACTAAATTTAACTCAACTTTTTTTAATTTAGCCATTAACTTTTATGAATTAATAATTTTTATTAATAAAAAAAAACCCGACTAATTAGCCGGGCTTTTTAAATATAAGATTAAAAATCTTTTCTGAAATTACTTTTCAGCGCAAGCGTAAGAATTGATCTCAAGACCTACAGAAATTTCAGAAATCGTTGGTTTAGTCCAAGCCATTAGTTACTCCTTAATTAAAAGTTTATTAATTGTTTTCAGTATATTCTTTGATACTTAACATAACCTGATTGTTTTATTCATTTCATGTTAATAATAGATGTATTGAGGAAGAAGAGAGCCTGATGATACTCTCTTCATTCATTATTATTTATTTTTAAAAAGCGCTAATGCTCTATCAAAAATTTGCTCAGCATCATCTAAGTTACCAGTATTTAGTTCTTTTTCTCCTTGTATTCTAAGGTTGGAAATTTTTGCAAATGTTTTTGTGTCAATAGTATTGTTAGGTGAAAATAATTTTGAGTCAACATCAGCCATTTTTTGATAAGGGCAAGCGTCAGCGACTGAGAAAAATGTAAAGATTACTAAAAAGCTAAATAAATTTTTTTTCATCAATGTCTCCTTTTGGTTTATTTGTAATTATGTAATAATAATATACAAATTTTCCATAAAAAAAATAAATTTTTAAATATGAATTAATATGAGTTATATATAATGTAATGTTAGGTGTAAGTTTTTATCCTAGAGTTACAAGTAACATTGAGATACGTTTTAAAGAGCATTAAAATGCTTTCTTGTATTTTTAGAGATAATAGATATTCAACTAAAGCAAACCCACCGTAATCTAATTTTGGTAAGTTTGAAAGCATAAGAGACTTAGAGCAATAAAAATGCTAATAAGCAGAGACTATGGTTTTTCCTGGCATTTTTAATTTCAAGTACTCAACTTTTTTGTATCTTTTCTTAAACTTTTGAGTGTAGGGAGAGGGAAAAATTATGGTATAAATAATTATTAAGAGTTTAATATGCCGTGGCTAGATAAAAATTCAGAATTAAATAAAGATCAAATATTTTATGACTGAGTCTAATTGGTGGGTTTACATAATCCAATGTCGTAATAAAAGTTTATATACAGGTATAACTACTGATGTTAAAAGACGATTTTATGAACATCAAAATGATGATAAGAAAGCTTCAAAATATTGTGCGCGACTTCGTCCTCTAAAGTTAGTTTACAAAAGTTCACCTTATGAAAATAAAAGTGATGCATCCAAAGAAGAATATCGTATAAAACAATTAAGCCATAAGTTGAAAAAAGATTTTATTAAGACAAAAATCGGAAAGGAAGATTCTTTTGTAAATTTAAGGAAATTTTTAATATTATTATCAATCTTGCTCCATATTTAAATCACTCTGATTATTCTGTAATAGCTATTTATAAAAGTTCTTTAGATTTTAAAAAAAAATAAAGACTCTTACCTTTTGTAATAATTCTATAAAAATTGGACTTAAATAAAATCATGAAACCTATAAATGATTAGTAAAATAATTTTTTTTTAACTAAACTTTTCAAAGTTATTTATTAAAGTAACTTTTGGAAATTATTATGCTTTCCCCGTACTTGAAAAAGCCACTTAAACTAACAACGATTTACTTCGAAGACTTATTCTATCTATTATTTTCAATAGTCATTGTTTTTTACTGCAATAAAACATACTCAAAAACTCCAAAACAAATGATTCAGGAATCTATAGCTCAGTATCCTGGAGAATGTCCTTGTACGTATTCTATAATGAGTAACGGAGGGCAATGTGGGAAAAGAAGTGCATATTCAAAACCTGGTGGTTATGAGCCATTGTGCTATGTTTCAGATTTTACAGACAAAAAAAATAAAAGTGTTAATATTCAGGAAGAAACAAGAATTATTGATGGAGATACCATCTATATTAATAAAATTAAGTATAGGCTTCATGGTATTGATGCTCCTGAAATGAAACAATCATGCAAAATGAAAGATAAAAATTACAAGTGTGGGGTTAAATCAAAAGAGTTTTTAATTTCTCTCATTGGTAACCAGTCAGTGAAGTGTAATCAAAAAGATATTGATAGATACAAACGAATTGTTGCTGAATGTTTTGTAGGTAAAACCAATCTTAATAAAGAATTAGTAAGAAATGGTTGGGCACTTGCTTATAGAGTTTATTCCAAAGACTATATTACTGATGAAGACTTCGCCCAAGAAAACAATCTGGGTATGTGGAAGGGAACATTCATTCATCCAAAAAAATGGAGGAAACTTAATAGGTGAAGAATATTAAGGGCACTGATTTTCAAAAAAAGGTCTGGACCGAAATTAAAAAAATTCCTAAGGGGAAAACAATTACTTACAAAGAGCTTGCGATAAAGATAGGTAAGCCCAACGCCTATCGTGCTGTAGCTAATGCATGTGCTAAGAATCCATTATTGGAAACAATTCCTTGTCATAGAGTCATAAGGGGTGACGGTAAAATGGGGGGATATATGGGCAAAAAAGGAATAGAAAGAAAGAAAAGACTTCTTGAAAGTGAGGGTGTGAAGGTAAAAATCACATAATCAATTTAAAATTCTTACAAAGTAGAGCCCTCAGAGTTTGTTAAAATACTCTGACATACTTGGTGAATGGTGCCGCTTGAGAGATTTGAACTCCCGAACCACTGATTACAAATCAGTATTTCAGTAAAATACGAAAGTCATATAAGTTATTGATTCTATAAATAAATATTCAAGTGAAACTATTGTAAACTAAAGCTAAGAGATTTCTGTGTTACTCCTGTGTTACTTTTTCTTAATAACTTATTAAATAAATATCTTATCATTGCTTGAGTTTTATAATTTATATTCATATATAATTGTATATGAAAAAATTCCTTTCATCTCTAGCTATGACAATTCTTCTTTCTTCGTGTGCAGTAGACAAAAAAAAACTTACAGAAAATGTTGGTAAATATGTTCCACCAAACATTAACGATACTAATTTTAAAAATTTCGTAATTACTAATAAAAATTTTGACGATACCTGGACCTCTGTAATTGATTTTGTAAATGATTCTTTTTTTAAAATCGAAAACCTTGAGAAAGATTCTGGATTA
>MDSV01186377.1_pt1 | contig 13981 bp, 12 predicted proteins | sample 810851 | NCBI WGS metagenome assembly MDSV01 (sample SAMN05326640, study PRJNA326480) | marine metagenome | isolation source: seawater | place: Atlantic Ocean: North East | collected 2012 | reverse complement strand
TAATGGGGAAATATATAATCACATTGAATTAATAAAGGACTTAAACAATTCTAATTTTCATTTTACAAGTTCCTCAGATACTGAAGTTTTATTAGAGTATTTTGTTAAGAATGGCGCAAGTCATTTAGATAAAGTTGAAGGAATGTATGCCTTTGCTATATACGATATTAAAAATAAAATATTTCATTTAGTAAGAGATAGAGTAGGTGAAAAACCTCTGTATTTATATTTTAATAAAAATTGTTTTGGATTTTCTTCAGATTTAAAAACAATTAGTAATTTTCCTAATTTTAATAAAAAAATATCTAATAGTGCTTTTTATAATTATTTAATATATAATTATATTCCAAATCCAGAAACAATCTATAAAAATTGTTTTAAATTACCTCAGGCTACATATTTGAAAATAGATCTAAATAATTTTTCTTTAGATTTAGAGGAAAATTTTGAAAACTTAAAATCTAAAAATGGTATTCATATAAAAAAATATTGGAATTTAGAATTTAGTAACAAAAATAATAATTCTTATTCATTTGATAACGAATTGCATAATTTGGATAAACTTTTAAATGAATCAGTAAAAAAACAAATTGTTTCAGACGTACCTGTTGGAACATTTTTATCAAGTGGTATTGATTCTGCCTTAATTACTTCAATAGCTTCAAAATATATTACAAAATTAAATACTTTTTCTATTGGTTTTAATTTTGATCAATATGATGAGTCCAAAAAATCAAAATTAATAGCCAATCATTTAAACTCATTTCATAATGAGCATATTTTTACAAAAAATGATTTAATTGATAATATAACTAAAATTCCTGAAGCTTTTTCAGAACCTTTTGCTGACTCTTCACAACTTCCTACAATGCTAGTTTCTCAATTAGCTAGTAAAAGTGTTAAAGTAGTAATGACTGGTGATGGAGGCGATGAATTATTTGGAGGATACAATAGATACTTATATTACTATAAATTTAAATATATCTTTAATTCATTTAATAAATTATTTATTAATAATTTTAAAAAAATTACTGGGATACTACCTGATAAAATTAAATTACCTATATTTTCTTTATTATTAAATAAAAAAATAAATAAATATGAATTAGAAAAGATATTAAATAAATTAGAATCTTTTGAAAATGATTTTTCATACTATCATAGTATGGTTAGTCAAAATTATAAAATAAATGATATAGAGAGTATTAATAATAAAAATAAATTTAATTTAAAAGCTGTTTTTAATGATAGTAAACTTACATCAGTTGAGAAAATGATGTATGTTGACTTTTTAACTTATCTTCCAGATGATATTTTATGTAAAGTTGATCGATCCTCAATGTTTTATAGTCTTGAAACACGCACACCTTATCTAGATCGTAATATTATTGAATATATTTTTAATAAACCTCTTTCTTTAAAAGTACAAAAAAAACAATCTAAAGTTTTATTAAGAAACCTGTTAAGTAAATATTTACCTGCAGATTTAATTGAAAAAAATAAATATGGATTTGCTATACCCCTGTCTCAATGGCTGAGAAGTGATTTAAGAGAATGGTCTAATGATATTCTAATAAATTCAAATTCAATTTTATATGATTTAATTGAAAAAAAAGAAATTAAAAAAATTCTAAATAATCATTTTGAATTTAAAGAAAATAATGAACATAAAATATGGTCATTAATCCAATTTAGTTTATGGGATAAGCACTATAATTTATGAAAAAAATATTATTTGTATGCCCTTTTCCATTTGGATTACAAGCAGGTCAAAGACTAAAATTTGAACAACATTATAAAATTTTTGAACGTAATGGTTTTTCTGTCGAATACGAATCATTTATTAATGTAGAAACTTATGCTTATTTATACAAAAGAGGTTTTTTTTTAAAAAAAATAATGAGTCTTTTATATGGTTATGTAAAACGTTTCTTGTTAATTAAAAAATTAAAAAACTATGACATTGTCTATATTTTTATGTGGGTAACACCATACTTTGGTAATTACTTTGAAAGAGCCTATATTAATTACTCAAAAAAAACTATTTTTGATATGGAAGATAACGTTTTAGTTACAACAAATAACCCAATAAATAAGATGAGTAATTTATTTAAGAATAATAAAAAAATAATATATCTTTTAAATAATGTAGACCACATAATAACATCTACTCCTGTACTTAAGAAAAAAGTTGAAGAAATTAATCTTAAAAAAAATGTCACATATATCTGCGCTTCCATTGAAATAGACAGATATATAAAAAATAAAAAAGATGATAATTTAATTAGAATTGGATGGACTGGAACATTTTCATCAATATCTTTTTTAAAATTGATAGAAGATGTAATAATTAAAATTAGTAAAATTAGACAAATAGAATTTGTGATAATTTGTAACTCTTATTATAAAATTCCTGAAGTTAAAAATAAATTTATTTATTGGAATAAAAAAAATGAAATCAATGATTTATCTGATATAGATATTGGTGTGTATCCTTTAAGTTTAAATAATGATTGGGTAATTGGAAAAAGTGGATTAAAATGTCTCCAATACATGGCCATGGGCATTCCTTCAGTTTCGACTAATGTGGGAAATATAAAAAATATTGTTGAAGATGGAGTTGATGGTTATTTAGTTAAAAATAAAGACGAGTGGTATGAAAAACTAATTCAACTTATTGATAATTCAAAAATTAGAAAAAAAATGGGCTCAATGGCAAGAAAAAAAGTAGAAACTGAATACTCAGTAAAAGTTTTAAACAAAAAATACTTAAAAATATTTGATATACTTACTAAATGAAAAAAATTTTAATAAATGGTTGTGGCGGTATGTTGGGTGATGCTTTTTACAAGGTATATAACTCAAAATATAATTTATTGTGTACTGATATAGACCTTAATAGTGACTGGTTAAAATATTTAGATTTTAGAGATTTTGATGCATATAAAAAAATTGTAGAAGATTTTAAGCCAGATTATATCTTTCATATTGGCGCTTATACAAGTTTAGAATTTTGTGAAACAAATGTGGAAGATACTTATCTAACAAATTATTTTTCTGTGGAAAATGCCGTATTACTATCAAATAAAAATAATATACCTTTAATATTTATAAGTACGGCAGGCATATTTGATGGAAAAAAAGACGTATATAATGATTGGGATATGCCTAACCCAATTAGTTATTATGCTAAATCAAAATTTATGGCAGAAGAATACATTCAAAAAAATTGCAGCAAATATTATATTTTTCGAGCTGGTTGGATGATGGGAGGAGGGGAAAAAAAGGATAAGAAATTTATATATAAAATAATAAAGCAAATAGCTGACGGTAATACAAAATTAAATATTGTAAATGATAAGTCCGGAACACCTACCTATACAATAGATTTTGTTAAAAATATTGATTTAGTTATTCAAACAGGATTTTATGGTCTTTACAACCTTGTATGTGAAGGAGAAACCTCAAGAATGGAAGTTGCAAAAGAAATTGTCAAAATATTAAATATGCAAGATAAAATTAATATTCAAGAAGTTGAGTCTAATTATTTTTCAAAAGAATACTTTGCAAAAAGACCACTATCTGAAAAATTAATTAACTTAAAACTAAATTTAAGAAATTTAAATACTATGAGAAATTGGAAAGTTTGCTTATCTGAATACATTAATGAGTATTATAGCAAATATATTAGTAAATGAATGCCTCAATCAAAAAATATTTTGGAAATAGTGTTTTAGAAATCAAACCTATTAAGTATTTAGATAATAGAGGTTTTTTTATGGAGTTTTATCATAATAATTTTTTTAAAAAAATTGGATTGTTTGATGTATTTAAACAAGAAAATATCTCATATTCAAAAAAAAAATATACTTTTAGAGGACTTCATTTTCAAACATATCCAAAATCTCAATCTAAACTAATTTCAGTTATAAGTGGAAAGATTATTGATGTGATAGTTGATTTAAGAAAATTTTCAAAAACTTATGGTGAACATATTAAAATTAAATTAGACTCTAAAGATATAAAACTTTTATATATACCAGCCGGCTTTGCTCATGGATTTTTAACTTTAGAAAATAATACAGTTGTTTCATACAAAGTATCAGAATATTATTCACCAAAACATGAGGAAACTCTATCAATTTTTGATAAAAAATTAAAAATTAAATTAGGTACAGCCAAGAGAAAATTAATTCTTTCAGATAAAGATTTAAATGGAAATGAATTAAATAATTTTACAAATATAAAATTTAAATGAAAATAATTGTTACTGGAGGTCTTGGGTTTATTGGTATTAATCTTATTACAAAATTATTAAAAAATAAAAATAATTTAGTAATGAATATAGATAAAGAATCGACCTATTCTTCCAAAAATAAAGAATTAATTTTTAAAAAAAATAAAAAATATAAATTTATTAAAATTGATATTTCAAATATTAATAGATTAAGAATAAATATTAAAAAATTCAATCCGGATATCATTTTTCATTTAGCAGCTGAATCTCATGTCGATAGATCAATTAGTAATCCTGATGATTTTATATACTCAAATATTGTCGGAACTTATAATCTTCTAAAAATTTCAACTGAGCTTTATAAGATAAACAATAAGTTTAAATTTCTATTTGTATCTACAGATGAGGTTTATGGATCTTTAAGATTAAATGATAAAAAATCATTCAAAGAGATTAGTAACTATAAGCCAAACTCTCCATATTCTGCCTCTAAAGCTTCAGCAGATTTGATTGTTAGATCATGGAATAAAACTTATAATTTGCCAACAATAACTACACACTGCTCAAATAATTATGGACCGTGGCAACACCCAGAAAAGTTAATACCATTAGTAATAAAAAATATTCTAAGTAATAAAAAAATACCTATTTATGGAAATGGATTAAATGTAAGAGACTGGATACATGTTGATGATCATGTAAATGCATTAATTAAAATTTCAAAAATTAAGTTTGCAGGTCAAGTCTATAACATAGGAAGTAATAACTTAATAAATAACTTATCACTTGTTAAAAAAATATGTAATTTAATTGATCTAAAAATTAAAAATAAATCATCAAGTTTAAAATTAATTACATTTGTAGAAGACAGAAAAGGTCATGATTTAAAATATGCAATTGATTCTTCATTATTAAAAAAAGAAGTAAATTTCATAGCAAAAATTAAATTTAACGAAGGATTAAATAAAACAATTGATTGGTACATAAAAAATAAAGAATGGCTTTTCCAAAAGTGAAAATTGTATTATTTGGAGCTAGTGGTCAACTAGGTAAATCTTTCAGAAAATATGTAAAAAATAATAAAAAAAAATTTTCTAATATAAGAATTTTTTTTTATGAAAAAAAAGAAGCAAATATTACAAAGAGAAATGAGATAAAGAAAATCATTTCTTCAATATCTCCAGATTATATAATTAATTGTGGAGCTTATACAAATGTCGACAATAGCGAGGAAAAAATAACAATAGCAAAAAATATAAATTCATTAGGACCTAAGATACTTGCAAAAATATCATATGAATTTGATGTACCTTTTATCCATTTTTCAACTGATTATGTATACAATGGAAAAAAAAGAAGTCCATATAATGAAAAAGATTTATTAAAACCGCTAAATATTTATGGGAAAACAAAATTAGATGGAGAAAATAATATAATTAATAATACAAATAAATATATAATATTAAGATTATCATGGTTATTTAGTGAATTTTCTAAATCAAACTTTGTTAATTTTATATTTAGTAATTATTTTAATGAAAAAGTATTAAATATTATAAATGATCAGGTTGGTAGGCCAACATATTGTGAGGATGTTGTAAAATTAGTCTTTAAAATTATATCAAAAATACAAATATCTGATAATTATTATGGAATCTATAATTTTTCTAGCAGAGGGCCTGTTGTGTCCTGGTATCAATATGCAAAAAAAATAACTAACTACATGGATAAGATTCATAAGCATAAAATTAAACCTAATAAAATTAAAGGTATAAATTTAAAAAATTTTAATAAATTGAATAAACTTTCTACAAAAAGACCTAAATATAGTGTACTTGATTATAAAAAAGTAAATGAAAATTTCAAAATTAAAACCGATGATTGGAGATCATCACTATTTAAAACTTTAAAGAATTTATAGTTTATGATGAAAGGTATTATTTTAGCAGGAGGAAGTGGAACTAGATTATTACCAATGACAAAGTCGGTGTCTAAACAGCTTTTAAATGTTTATGATAAGCCTATGATTTATTACCCAATTGTAACATTAATGCAGGTAGGTATTCAAGAAATTTTGATAATTACTAAGCCAGAAGATAAAAAAAATTTTCAAAATTTATTAGGTGATGGGAAAAAATGGGGTATAAAATTTAGCTATAAAATTCAAAACAAACCAAATGGAATTGCTGAAGCTTTTATTTTATCAAAAAAATTTATTGGGAAAGATCAAGTTTGTTTAATCTTAGGTGATAATATTTTTTATGGAAGTGGTTTTAATTCACTAATTAAATTTGATAAAAATAATTTTAGTGGTGCAAAAATTGTTTCTTATAAAGTCATTGATCCTGAAAACTATGGAGTAATAAATTATAAAAAACAAAGAATTGTATCTATTTCAGAAAAGCCAAAAAAACCTAAATCAAATGATATTGTAACAGGTTTATATTTTTATGATAATACCGTTACAGAATTAGTGAATAAATTGAAACCTTCAAAAAGAAAAGAATTAGAGATAAGTGATTTAAATAATCTTTATTTAAACAAAAATAAACTTGAAGTACTTAAAATGAAAACTGGAATGGTTTGGTTAGATTTAGGATCATTTGATTCTTTATTAAAAGCATCACAATATGTAAGTATTATTCAAGAAAGGCAAAATATTCAAATAGGATGCCCTGAAGAAACTGCCTTCATTAATAAATGGATTAATAAAAAACAATTTCTTGAACTTGTGAATAAAAGTCCTAAAAATTCTTATGGAAATTATCTCAGGGGAATTGTAAAAGAAATTTAGTTAATATGTGGCCATACTGGTTAACAATAATATTACCTATAATTTTAAGTTTATTACACGACAAGATAAGTTTACAATCGTCTAAAATTTTAAAGCATTTATATTTAATTTATTTAATCATTTTCATTGGTCTAAGATTTCAGGTTGGTGGTGATTGGTTTCAATATGAAGATATATTTAGATTAACAATAGAAAGAAATATTATATTTGATGTAAAAAATGATGTAATATTTACTTTGTTAGTACGATTAATAGCAATTATTGGTCAAGATATTGTTGTGCTTAATCTTATTTTGGCATTAATTTTTGTTTATTCAATTAATTATTTTATTGATAAAGAGACAGACTGGTTTCTGGTATATGTTACTATAATACCCATTTATATAATTATAATTGGCATGGGTTTTATTAGACAGGCATCGGCAATTGCTTTCTTTTTATTATCTACCAAATTAATGTTCAATAATAGTTTTATTAGGTCAGGATTATTTTTTATTTTTAGTCTTGGTTTTCATAAAACAATTCTGCCTTATGGAATAATATATTTTTTAAGTATAAAAAATATATATCAATTTTTTTTAATTTCTTTAACTTTAATTGCTTCATTTATTTTATTTTATGATAATTTTATTCGCTTATTATATTATTATGCAGGTGAAGGTGTTCATTTTATTTCATTTGGCTCAATTCAAAGACTTGGAATAATATTTTTATTTGCAACAATTTTTATAATTTTTCAAAAAAAATTAATCAATAACGATAATGAAAGAAGGGTTATTCTTACTTTGTCAATAATTGTTTTAATAATTACTCCATTTGTTTTTTTTTATTCTTCAGCAATAGACAGATTAGCCTTTTACGCTATTCCTGTACAAATTTTTTGTATTATGCGATCACATAGATTATTTAAATCTAAAAATAAATATTTACTTTTTAAACTGGGTATTTATTTTATTTCATTACTTATAATTTTTGTTTGGATCAATTTCTCAATTCATAAAGTTGGCTGGCTTCCTTATCAAAATTATTTAGTTAATGCTTTTTTATAAATTTTTTTTAATAAATATATTGGAATATCAAATATTTCTCTATTAAATATCTTTAAACTTCTTTTGAAGACTGGCATACTAACATCTTTTAAAAAATAGGTTGGTATAGAAAAAACTGCTATTCTTCCTATCTTTTCTTTGTTTGATGATTGTATAAGTTCTACCTTGTGTTTATGTCTTCCATTAAAAAAAATTAATGAACCAGGCTTACAAAGAATATCTATATCTATCCACTCTTTTTTTTTATCCATTACATATAGACCCCCATTATCATAGTCTTCACCTTTAAAAGTAAGTGGAATCATATATTGAAGTATATCTCTGTCTTTGTGTTCGTCAATATGAGCATTCATTTTACCAAAATTAGAAGGGTAGTAACTTGTTGAGATATAAAAACCAAAACAATCACTAGCATACTCTAATCCTGTATTTTCATCAAATTCCTGTAACATATTTCTAATTTTATGGACTTCAATATTTAATTTTCTTGATGTTTTGCTTTCTTCATTATTCCATAGAAAGTCAAAATGCCTATAAAGTGTTAAATTTTTGGTATTTGAAAAAGAAGTAAAGTTTTTTTCACCTAGATATAGATTTCCTCCAACATGTTTTTTGTTAGTTTTCAATTTATATAATCTAGTTCTCCAGTAATTTTTTAATTCATCTATTATTTCTTTATCTATAAAATTATCAAGTATATAGAAACCATTGTCTTTGATTTTACTTTTAATTTCATTATAATCTGGTTTGAAGTTAAACATAATTTAATATATCTTTTCTTTCTATTAATGAAAATCACAATTTTTGCAAACTCATACTGGAATCTTTATAATTTTAGGTATAATTTTATCAATCATCTAATAAAAAATAATTTTCAAGTAAATTTAATTGCCTCTTATGATGAGTACTATAAATATTTTAATAATAAAAATTGTAAATTAAATTTTGTAAATATTAAAAAAAATAATATTTCCCCAATTTCAGATATAAAATTATGTTATCAATTATATAAAATTCTAAAAAAAGATAAACCTGATTTTGTATTTTTATATACTATAAAGCCAAACTTATACGGTAGTATTATGTCTAATTTTTGTAATATTAATTTTATTAATACAATAACTGGTTTAGGAACACTATATTTAAAAAACACATACTTAAGAGTTATCTTAAAATTAATTTACAAAATATCTTTTATCAAATCTAAGCACATTTTTTTTCACAATAAAGATGACAAAGTTATATTTTTTAAAAAATTTAAAAAAAATGTAAGTATAACTCCTGGTTCAGGAATTGATATTAAGAAATTTAAATTTAGAAAAAAAACTTTTAATAAAGATTTAAAATTTATTTTTGTAGGTAGGCTTATTAAAGAGAAAGGAATATTGGAATTATTAAATACTTTTGAAAAAATATTACATAAATTTAAAAACGTATCATTGGATATTTTTGGTGAGATAGATAAGAATAATTCTTCTAAAATTGAAGACAATATGTTTAATTATTATAAGAATGTAAAAAAAATTAATTTCGTTGGTAAAAAAGATAATATTAATAACATATATATGCAATATGATTGTTTGATTCTACCCTCATACAGAGAAGGTTGTTCACGAGCAATACTCGAAGCATCTGCAACTGGGTTACCAGTTTTGGCCTCAAATGTGCCTGGATGTAATAATATTATAAAAGATGGTTTTAATGGTTATTTATTTACATCCAAAAGTGAAGATAGTTTGTATAAATCAATTGAAAAGTTTATTAAACTAGATAAAAAAATATTTTCTGAAATGAGTTATAATGCCAGAAAAAAAATTGAAGAAAATTTTGATGAGAAATTTGTTTTTAAACAATACATAAATGTAATAAATAATTATGGTAAGTAAAAATCAGATATGTATCTTAGGTTTGGGCTATGTTGGCTTACCATTATCTATTGAATTTGCAAAAAAATATAAAACTATTTCATTTGATGTAAATTCTCAAAGGATAAAAGATTTAAAAAGAGGATTTGATAAAAATAAAGAAATTTCCAAAGATCAACTTTTAGACTCAAAAATTAAATTTACAAATGATGTATCAGAAATATCAGGATCAAACTATTATATTGTAGCAGTACCAACTCCAATTAATTCAAAAAAAAAACCTAAATTAAATAATTTAAAAAATGCGTGTACTACAATATCTAAAGTATTAAAAAAGAATGATATTGTAGTATTTGAATCTACTGTTTACCCCGGGTTGACCGAAGAATATTGTGTACCATTATTAGAAAAAAATAATAAATTAAAATTAAACAAAGATTTTTTCTGTGGTTATTCACCAGAAAGAATAAATCCAGGAGATAAAATTAATAATATTAAAAATATTATAAAAATCACATCTGGTTCAAATAAATATTCTGCAAATAAAATAGATAAATTATATAAGTCGATAATAAAAGCAGGGACTTATAAAGCTGAAAGTATAAAAGTAGCAGAAGCTGCTAAAGTAATTGAGAATACACAAAGAGATCTTAATATTGCATTTATTAATGAATTATCAATAATTTTTGATAAACTTAATCTGAATACATATCATGTTTTAAATGCAGCTTCAACTAAATGGAATTTTTTAAAATTTTATCCAGGATTAGTTGGTGGTCATTGTATCGGTGTTGATCCTTATTATCTCACTTATAAGTCTAAATCTGTAGGTTACAATCCTAAAGTAATTTTATCTGGAAGAGCAATTAATGATAACATGAGCAAGATTGTATTTAATAGCTTATTTGATTTTCTAAAGACAAATAAATTATCCAAAAGAAAATCCAAAGTTTTGATATTAGGTGCTACATTTAAAGAAGATTGTGGAGATACTAGAAATTCTCAAGTATTTAAAATATTAGATTTATTAAATAAAAATAAAGTTCAATTCGATGTATATGACCCATGGGTAAATGAAAGTCACATATTTAAAGATAACTTTATAAAAAAATTAGAAAAAATAAATTACTATAATGCTGTAATAATAACTGTAGGTCACAAACAATTTATTAAAATGGGGTATAAAAAAATAAACAAATTTCTTAAAAAAAATTCATTGTTTTTTGATATTAAAAATATTTTTAAGGTAAAAAATAATAAGTTTTATAAAACATTATAATTATAGCTTGATGAAAGTTTTTATCGATGTTGGGTCGCATGATGGTGAAACACTAAATGAAGTATTAGATAAAAAATATAATTTTGATAAAATCTATTGTATTGAACCATCAAAAGAGTCAATCTCAAAGCTTAAAAAATTTAAAGATAATAGAATAAAAATATTCCCAGTTGCATTTGGTAATAAAAATAAAAAATCAAAACTTTTTTCCAGTGGAGATTTATCTGCCTCTATTTATTCAAATAACTCAAATTCAAAATTTGAAGAAATAAATATAATTAAAACTTCTGAGTGGTTTGATCTGGAAATAAAAGAAGGGGATATAGTATATGTAAAGTTAAATTGTGAGGGCTCAGAATGTGATATTATTGATGATTTAATTGATTCAAATCAGATAATAAAAATATTTTCTTTACTTATTACATACGATGTAAGAGATTTCAAAAAATTAAAATACAGAGAAGTTGAATCAAGAAAAAAATTAAGAAAAACTAATTTAGTAAATTTTTGTTTTGCTGACGAAATGATGATTGGTAAAACACATAACTTGAGGATAAGAAATTGGTTAGTCTCTTTTGGTGCTTATGACACTTTAAAATTAAAAGAATTACAAAAAAATTATTTCAATAAACAAAAATATTATTCTTCAAAAAGTGGTAAATTTGCTATGCTAGAAAATAATTTTAAAGATTTAATATTATATAAAAAGTATCCAAAAAATATTAAACGAATATTTCAATTATTAAAAAAATTATTATAAATTATATTTTTTCAAGAGCATTAATTACTAATTCAGTATCGCGAATATTATTGTAGTGAGTCATACTAAGTCTCACAACACCATCATTAGTATCTATTCCTAAGTGGTTAAGACATCTCCATGCATAAAAATTATCATTTCTTGTAGCTATTTTATTTTTTACGAGTATGTCTGAAATTTCTTTTGATTTTCTTTTTGTGGATGTAAATGATATTGTAGGTGCTCTATTTTTATTTAAAATTTTATTTTTACCAATAAGTCTAATATCTTTTCTGGAACTCAAGTAATTTAAAATTGGATTAGCTATATCTTCTTCATGTTCTGCTATTAGTTTATTAATTTTTTTTATTTTTTTTAAAATATCTTCTTCTTCATTATTAAAATGATGATTGTGCAAATTATCAAAATATTCATAAATACCTATTAATGATACTAATTCCTCATGATTTGGGCCACCTGGATTGATTGTATAAGGATAATTACCTTTTAAGAACTCATGATTCTGATTTGGTAAATCTTTTAAAATATCTTCTTTACCATACAGAAGTGCTAGATGTGGTCCGTAGGTTTTATAGAGGCTAAATGTATAAAAATCTACTCCCAGTTCTTTTACATCTGGAAATCCGTGAGGTGCATATGAAACGCCATCTCCTATTACTATTATATTATTCTTATGTGCAATATCACATATTTTTTTTAAATTATTTACTGAACCAACTATATTTGAGCAATGAGTTACAGCTAAAATTTTAGTCTTATTATTTATTAATTTTTCTAAATTAGAAATTTCTAATTCATGTGTATCTAAATTAAATTGCCATTCTATAATATTAGCACCAACTTCATTTAATCTTCTCCATGGACTGATATTAGCTTCATGATCCTGATTGGTTACAATTACTTCATCTCCTGGATTAATAAAATGTTTTAAAGCATTCGATAAAACATATAGATTGATTGAAGTTGATCCTCCTATCAAAATTTCGTTTTCCTTAGCATTTATCATACTTGCAAAAATCTTTGTTGCCTTATCCATATTTTCGCCAGCAATCTTAGACATTGGATATTCCGCATATGGCTGTACTTTTGTTGAGGTCATAAAATTTGTAAGCAAATTTATTACATTTTTAGGAACGTAGCTCCCACCAGCATTTTCAAAAAAAGACCATTCTTTAGATAATGGATCTTCAAAAGCTGGAAATTGCGATCTTACATAGTCAATATCAAGTTTAACATTTTCAACTGTCAATTTTACCTCTTATTGTGTATTCTTTTATTATATTATTAAAAAAATATAAATGAATATTATAATAATATTAAATTAAATAACTAAAATGATAGATAAGCGTAAGTTTTATATTAATGGTCAATGGACATATCCAGATAAAAATAATGATTTTGAAGTTATAAATCCATCAAATGGTGAACCATACTCAGTAATCTCTTTAGGTAATAAAAAAGATGTAAATTTAGCAGTTAGAGCGGCAAAAAAAGCCTTCTTTACTTGGAGTCAAACAGACAAAAAAACCAAAATAAATTTATTAGAAAAATTATCTAAAATTTATAAGTCAAGATGGGAAGAAATTACAGAGACAATGTCAAAAGAAATGGGTGCGCCTTTAGATTGGTCATCATCTGCACAAACTACTTCTGGATTTGATCACATTAATGATTTTATTAAAAGATTAAAAGAATTTGAATTTGAAAAAAGATTTGAAGAAAAATCAAATAATTATATTTCATATGAGCCTATTGGAATTTGTGGCTTAATAACACCTTGGAACTGGCCAATAAACCAGATTACATTAAAAGTTATACCCGCACTTGCAACAGGCTGTACAATGATTTTAAAGCCTTCTGAAATTGCACCTTTATCAGGTATGGTCTTTGCTGAAATAATAGATGAGGCTGGCTTTCCTCCAGGTGTTTTTAATTTAGTTAATGGTGATGGAGAAGGTGTAGGAACAGAGTTATCAATCCATCCTGATATTGATATG
>MDSV01237629.1_pt1 | contig 13982 bp, 12 predicted proteins | sample 810851 | NCBI WGS metagenome assembly MDSV01 (sample SAMN05326640, study PRJNA326480) | marine metagenome | isolation source: seawater | place: Atlantic Ocean: North East | collected 2012 | reverse complement strand
TGACGGAGGGTCCGTCTGAACCGTAATTTCTTTTGGTGCTCGGGAACACAACGTTCCGAACACGGCCTCGCCCCCATCGTCTAGAGGCCTAGGACACCTCCCTTTCACGGAGGCGACAGGGGTTCGAATCCCCTTGGGGGTATCAAAATCTCCTTAAGTCAAAGGCAAAAGATTTCATCGAAGTCGATCATATTCACTAACAAGAAATCTAATAACTGGAAATTTTCACGTCAGTGCATCAATCATGCTTGACCGAGATGCTGATCTTTTCTAAGGGAATCCATTCATTCCCTTGATCCCTAGAGCGACGCGCGCAACATCAAACGCGATCTGAGCTGCAAGCTGTTGACCTATGCCAATTCAGGTGATGCCTGCCGACGGAGAGCTTCCTGCTCAACCGCCAGGAGATTGGCAGTGAGGTCGCTTCGGAGACGCTGCTCAATCAAGCCAACAGGCATTCCCATGCAACCTTGCACAGTGAGGTCGTACAGCAGAGACGTTCCATCAGGCAAAGACTGAAGCCGCCAAGAGCCCTCGAACCGACGAAAATCGCCCTTGATCATCCGGAACTGGAGCAACCCCTCAGGTCGATACTCCGTCAAGGCCAGTTCCACCTGCGCCGTAAAGGTGAGGCCGAGAAGCTGCTGACTGCCAACTTGGGCAAGATGAATGCAATTGTGCTCTCGCGACAACACTGCACTGCTGGCGAGGTTGGGGATAAAGCTGCTCAGCTGGTCGTAATCGGTCAGAACCTGCCAGAGCAGATCCAGATCTAAGGGTGTCCGCAGCTGCACGGCCAGACGCCGGGTCCCATGCGGCAACCGTTCCATGGTCTGCTCAATGGTCTGACGACGCACACCAAATCCAGGCACACCTGCAAAGAGAGTGCGGGGTTTGACAGCAGTGGGATCAGAGGACGGCAAAGGGAGGTCGCAGCGAATACGGAGAAGTGGAATCGAACAACTTTAAGCTCGCTCCGGACATAAATGGTCCAGAGACGAAGCAAGCAATGCAGCAAACGCACAGACGAATCGCTGCAGGCGAAGCTTCACGACTATGATCGCGCGGTTTAGTGGTTAGGCAAAGCCCATGCGCGTCAGCACTGTTGGTTCCTCCGATTCCAACGAACGGATGTTCACGGTGATCGTCCATGGACTTCAAGCAGGTCGCCAACTCAAAGCAGAGCGCCGCTACACCGTTCCCTATTCACGACTTCAACACACGATTCGCCTGATCATCTCCACGGGAGGCAAGATCAGCGAAGTGGTCGCCGCCACTGATGTGTCCCAAACGGCAGCTCCCGCTAAGGCCGCTCCCGCCAAGGCCGCTCCAGCGAAGGCAGCTCCTGCTAAGGCGACCCCTGCCAAGACCAAGGCATCCGCTCCTGTGACCAAAAAGCCCGACCACAAGTCCGTTCCCGTCAACCTTTACAAGCCGAGGTCACCTTTCATCGGCACGGTGACTGAGAATTACAGCCTTCTCAGCGAAGGCGCCATCGGCCGGGTGAATCACATCACCTTCGACCTCAATGGTGGTGATCCTCATCTCAACTACGTCGAGGGGCAATCCATCGGCATCATTCCCGATGGCGAAGATGCCAAAGGCAAGGCCCACAAGCTCCGCCTCTATTCGATTGCGAGCACACGCCATGGCGACAACATGGCCGGCCATACCGTTTCCCTCTGCGTGCGCCAGCTCCAGTACGAGAAAGACGGTGAAACCATCAACGGTGTCTGCTCCACATTCCTCTGCGATATCAAGCCTGGCGACAAGGTGAAAATCACCGGTCCAGTGGGCAAAGAGATGCTCCTTCCTGAAGAGGAAGACGCCAACGTGATCATGTTTGCCACGGGCACCGGTATCGCCCCGATGCGCACCTACCTGCGGCGCATGTTCGAACCAGCTGAGAGAGAAAAGAACGGTTGGAACTTCCGGGGCAAGGCATGGCTGTTCATGGGTGCACCCAAGACCCCGAACCTGCTCTACGACGCCGACTTTGAGCATTATCAGAGCCAATTCCCCGACAACTTCCGCTACACCAAGGCGATCAGTCGTGAACAGAAGAACACCAAAGGTGGACGGATGTATATCCAAGACCGCGTTCTGGAGCACGCCGACGAGATCTTCACGATGATCGAAGATCCCAAGACACACGTTTATATGTGTGGCCTGCGAGGCATGGAGCCAGGGATCGATGAGGCCATGACTGCTGCGGCGTCCGCCAAAGATATCGACTGGAGCAAATTGCGTCCTCAGCTCAAGAAAGCTGATCGCTGGCACGTGGAAACCTATTGATTGAGCAGGATTGACCGGCCACTTCGAACCCGCCTCAGAGGCGGGTTTTTTTTGTCCGTTTTTGTGCAGACAACGACAAAACGTGGCTGGGATGATCCAGGGCGCTGTGCATTCGATGAATCCTGGTTAAACCTGCGTCAGAGCCTGGTGATCCATGAGCACCACGATGACGACAAACCCCTTGAGGGTCGGACTGCGTCAGGAGCGGGTGATCGCACCCCAATGCCTTGTGATCTTTGGAGCAAGCGGAGATCTCACGCACCGCAAGCTCGTGCCGGCACTGTTTGAACTGTTCATGCAGCGCAGGCTCCCCAGCGAGTTCGCCGTGCTCGGCTGTGCACGCCGCCCCTGGAGTGACGAGGAATTCCGCTCCAAGATGGCCGAGGCCATGGCGGACAAGATCACAGACAACCCGAAGGCCTGGGAGCAGTTCTCGGCAGGGATGTTCTATGAACCTGTCGACCTTCAAAAGCCAGAGGACCTGGTGAAACTGGGCGGACGGCTGGAGACGATTGACAGGCTCCGGGCGACCCGAAACAACCGCACCTTCTATCTTTCCGTCTCTCCCAAGTTCTACGGAAGCGGCTGCCGCGCCCTCGCCGATGCCGGCCTACTCCGCGATCCTGAGCGCAGCAGGGTGGTGATCGAAAAACCTTTTGGTCGGGACTACAGCAGTGCCCAAGCACTCAACAAAGTTGTCCAATCCTGTGGTCAAGAGAACCAGATCTTCCGGATTGACCACTACCTCGGCAAGGAAACTGTGCAGAACATCATGGTTCTGCGCTTCGCTAACACGATCTTTGAACCGATCTGGAACCGCAACTACATATCAAGTGTTCAGATCACCGCAGCAGAAACGGTCGGCGTTGAGGAACGGGCTGGGTATTACGAGAGCTCCGGGGCCCTGAGAGACATGGTGCAAAACCATCTCACGCAAATGCTGGCGATCACCGCGATGGAGACCCCTGGACGATTCGACCCTGAGGCGATCCGCAGCGAAAAGGCCAAGGTGCTGCAAGCGGCCCGCCTGGCGGATGAACTTGAACCCTGGAACTGCTGCATCCGCGGCCAGTACGGCCCAGGGGGTAGTGAGTCGGCACCACTGCAGGGCTACCGCCAAGAACCGGGAGTGGATCCAAACAGCACCACCGAGACCTACGTCGCGATGAAGCTGTTCATCGACAACTGGCGATGGCAGGGGGTTCCCTTCTATGTCCGCACCGGCAAGCGGCTAGCGAAGCGTCTAAGCGAGGTTGTCCTCACCTTTCGCGAAGCACCGGTGCATCTCTTTGATGCCGCTGGCGGCAGCCCCACAGCCAACCAACTCATCCTGCGCATCCAACCAGATGAAGGCGCTGAATTTCGCTTCGAGGTGAAATCGCCGGGGTCTGGGATGCGCAGTCGACCGGTGGAGATGGAATTCTCCTACGACGAATCGTTTGGGGAGCCCTCCGATGAGGGCTATGTGCGCCTCCTCGCCGACGCCATGCTCAGCGATCCCACTCTGTTCACCCGCAGTGACGAAGTAGAAGCCGCCTGGCGCCTCTACACCCCTCTCCTGGAACTGATCGAAGACAGCCCCTGGCGACTGCCGATCCACCCCTATGAATCGCGCACATGGGGGCCGGCTGCTGCCGATTCAATGCTGGCCCGCGATGGCCTGCTGTGGCGACGTCCCTAAGGCGCTCCTCGCACTCTCAGCACCCCAGTCTCTGTTTCCGCCGCCCCCTTCTTTTCGGCTCCCATGTCTCCCCAGCTCACCCTCCAAACCCCCCTGGAGCTTCCCCCCTCAGAGATTCCCGCCTACCTCGAGCAGCTCTGGGCAAAGGATCAGCCCACTAGCCAGGGGGCCCATACCTTCTGCCTACTGGTATGGCAACCGGCCTGGGTTGAGCAGCAATTGGTCCGCACCGGACGGATCAACGGTCCGATCACAGGTGTGCAACGCGACGAGGTGATCACAGCGGCACGCCAGGTGGTGAGCGACAGCGATCTGCCCCTGACCACACCCCCACTCACCGCCAGCGTGGGGCAAGCCCTTGGCAATCTGAACGGGGACGAACAGGCCGAAGATTTGCGCGGCCAACATGTGGATGCCTCCGTCAGCACCCTGCGTCCGCGTCGGCTGATCACCCTGGCGCCAAGTCTGGATGAGAGCCACCCCCTTGAAACGCTTGTCGCCGCCTACTGTCCCCTTCCCGAAGAGGGCGGCGGCACGGCAGCTTGCGGCGATGTTGTGGTGCTCCGCGGTGGCCACGCCGCTCTCACCCAAGGGCTCACGATCCTTCAGCCCCTCCTGCCTGAAGACCTGCCCTCCTGGGTGTGGTGGAACGGCAGCCTCGATGAAGCCCCAGAGCTGCTGGAGCGTCTCGCCATCGCACCCCGGAGATTGATTTTTGATTCAGCCCTGGGCCAACCTCACCACTGCCTCAATCTGCTGCGGGAGCGCATCGAGGCTGGGCAATCAGTGAATGACCTCAATTGGCTGCGCCTGCGGGGGTGGAGGGAAACCTTGGCGATGGTGTTTGACCCTCCGCAGCGGCGCAATGCCCTCGGCCATGTGGTGCAGCTCGACATCGATGTGGAAGGAGAGCATCCCGTACAAGGGCTTCTACTGGCTGCATGGATCGCCGATCGACTCGGCTGGGAGCTCGGCAGTAGCGAGCCTGAAAGCAATGGAGTCATTACCGCCGCCTTTAGCCGTAGCGATGGTGCATCCGTGAAGATGCGGGTTGCACCGGTATCCATGGGACAACCCAGCATCCACCCCGGTCAGATCGTGGGCATGCGTCTGATCTGCCAGCCGGATCATCAACCCGCCGCCTGTGTGATCCTCTGTGCTGAATCCGGAGGATGCATGCGCCTTGAAGCTGGCGGCATGGCCAGCATGGAATTGATTGAGGAGGTGGTACCGGTTCAGCACAGCCCTGTGGAAGCGGATGTCGCCAGGCTTCTCGAGGGTGGTCATGACACCACCACCCCATTGCTGGCAGCGGCCGCACCGCTAGCTGCCAAGCTGCTTCACTGATCCGCCTTCGGCGGGATGCCGCTCAATGCCCCCTGCCATCCATGGCCTGTCTGATCGCTGCTCCAGCCAGTGGCAGCGGCAAAACACTGCTCAGCCTGAGCCTGATCGCCTACGCCCGAAGTCGCGGCAAAAGTCTGCAGCCGTTCAAGGTTGGCCCCGACTATCTCGACCCGCAGTTGCTGACGGCGGCAGCTGAACGTTCCTGCCGAAACCTGGATCTGCCCCTCTGCGGAGAAGCCTGGGTCCGTGACAGCTTCCATGGTCATGGCGGGCGCGCAGAGCTTTGCCTCGTGGAAGGGGTGATGGGCCTCTACGACGGCATCGGCCCCACCAGTGAGGGCAGCAGTGCTGCCGTGGCCAGGCTTCTGGAACTCCCCGTGGTGCTGGTCGTGGATGCGGGCGGCCAGGCCCAATCCCTAGCGGCACTGGTGCGAGGCTTTCAGCTTCATGACCCCAAGCTGAACCTGGCCGGCGTGGTGCTCAATCGCGTGAGCACCCCCCGGCACAGGCAGCTGATGCAAGACGTGCTCGATGGCATCGGCGTCCCGCTGCTGGGATGCCTGCCACGCACTGTGGAGCTCAGCCTGCCCAGCCGGCACCTTGGCCTCGCTCCCGCCCATGAGATCGAAAGCTTCCGGCAACGGCTAGGCGCCTGGGCAAAGCTGGCAGAGGATCACCTCGACCTCAACGCGCTGCTGCCGCTGCTTCAAGCCCCTGTGCTCGGGCCCGACCCGGTGCACCAGCAGATGGAACGCCAGCCCCAGAGCGCAGCCCTGGAACCGATCCCAGTGGCTGTGGCCATGGACCAAGCCTTTCATTTCCGCTACCCGGAGATGCAGGACTGGTTAGATGCCCTAGCAATGCCTGTTCTGCCTTGGCAACCACTCGCAGACGAACCACCACCTGCTGAAGCTCAGGGCTTGATCCTGCCTGGAGGATTCCCCGAACTGCATGCCAGAGATCTGAGCCAGTGCAAACTCAGTCTCGAGGGCTTGCGCCAATGGGTTGGGCAGAAGCCGATCTACGCCGAATGCGGTGGCATGCTTTTGATGGGACAGAGCCTGACTGATGAGGAGGGTGAGGCCCACGCGATGGCAGGAGTGCTGCCCTTTCATGCCCAGAAGGGGCAACTTCAGGTGGGATACCGCAAGCTCCAGGCCGATCAAGATGGACTGCTTCTTCGCCGCGGTGATGTCCTGACCGGGCATGAATTCCATCGCTGGAAGCTGACTGCAGACAGTCCGGATGCCATCGACAGCAAACTGTCTGCAGGATCTGTTGGCAATCTGGAGTCCCTTTGGCAGGTTGAAGGGTGGCAAGTGCCTCGACGGAGAGAGGGATGGAATCACCCAAGACTTCACGCCAGCTGGGTACACCTCCACTGGGGCGGATGCTGGACGATCTCATGCCGATGGCGCGCCGCAGTCGAAACCGCAACGGCGAGGAGCAAAGTCGCTTCATCTCCCGGCAGAAGCCCCGATCGCAGGAGCTCAGAGAACGCTGGCGACTAATGGTGGAAGGGGACGTCCAGGGCGTCGGCTTCCGAAGTGCTTGTTGTCGCCGGGCCACAGAGCTGAGTCTTTGCGGTTGGGTGCGCAATCTCAATGACGGCAGAGTGGAAGTGCAGGCTGAGGGATCCAGCTACAAACTGAATGAACTGCGCCTCTGGTGTGAGCGCGGCACTTGCACCGCTCAGGTGCGGATGGTGCGCCTAAGCCAGCTGCCCGTCACCGGCGATGACTGGTTCGAGATCAAATACTGAGACGCAGCATGCAGGAACGCCAGCTCTGGTTGCTGCGTCATGGGGCAACCGAGTGGGCCCTCAACGGCCGACACACCGGCAAGACCGATCTACCGCTGTTGCCTGAAGGAGAAGCTGAGGCCAGGAAACTGGCCAGGGTCTTGCCGAACGTGACCTTCGCGGCGGTGTTCACCTCACCGCTTCAACGGGCACAGCGCACCTGCGAAATCGCTGGCTTGAGCTCCCGAGCGCAAGTGTTGCAAGGGCTGGTTGAGTGGAACTACGGCGACTATGAGGGCCTGACAACGACGCAAATCCAGCGGTCAGTCCCCGATTGGTCAATCTGGAGCCATGGCTGCCCAGGCGGAGAGGATGCAGCAGGTGTGCAAACACGATGCGAGCAGGTGATTGACCAGGCGATGGCCGAGAAAGGGGACGGTGATGTAGCCCTTTTCGCCCATGGCCATCTGCTCAGGGCCCTAACAGGCTGCTGGTTAGGACTCGGTGCGAGCGGGGGTGGGCTCTTCCGCCTCGCCACCGGTTCAATCTGCGTGCTGGGGTATGAGCACCATCACCGAGCCGTGAGCCGTTGGAATGCCCCCGCTGATGGCTGTTTCTGAGCAGACCAACGATTTCAAAGACGCTGATGCGTCAGCATCAGCGTCATCAGAGCGTTTCCCAGGCGATGAGCGACACCACCCTCTGGGCTGAGCTACTCGCCTACGGCACGGGAATCAGCCTCTCACCCATTCATGTGTCAGTGCTGCTGCTGCTGCTGTTGGGACCGAACCCGCTAAAGCGAGGCGGATGGTTTGTCGCCGGCTGGGTGGTCACAACACTGGCCACAGTGAGCCTTCTGCTCACAGTTGGACACACCCTGGTTCTTGACATGACGCAAGGATCCCAGCACCGCACAGGACTGGACCTTCTGGCCGGCGGTGCCCTGATCGCCATCGGCGTGAAGGAGCTGCTGCGCAGCCTTGCCGATGGTGATAATCCACCCACCTGGACACGCAGCATCGACCGCTTTGTGGCGATGCCCCTGCCCCTCTTGATCGGGCTGGGAGCACTCACCGAGGTTGCCAGCCCCGATGATCTGTTCCTGTTTGCCAAATCAGCCGCTGTGGTGCTTGCGGCGCAACTACCCACCTGGCAAGAGGTTATTGGGCTGATTGCATTCACCACCGGGGCCAGCCTGATGCTGATGCTGCCGCTGATGGCTGTGGTGGTGAGTCGCCAGAAGGTGCTGCCCCTTCTCGAGAAGGGCAAACAGCTGCTGTTTGCCCGAGGTGAATTCGTCGTAAGTGGCGTCAGCCTGGCCCTGGGTGGCTATCTGGTCTGGCAAGGTCTCAGCGGCCTCATGCTGCACTGAGCGCCTGCTGCCAGCGATCCACCACAGGAGCTGAACTGCTCCGCCCCACCATCCAGACCCCATGGCGAGCGCGGCTCACCGCCACATAGACAAGTTGACGGCGTAGGGCCAGATCCTTGGGCCAGAACACATCATCAGCGACGAAGACGTTGCCGAAGCTGCTGCCCTGACTGCGGTGAACGGTCAGCACGGCGGCGGGTCCGAGCGACGCAAAGGCATCTCGAATTAAGAAGAAGCGACGCCAAAGAAGACGACCATCACGTTTGCCGGCATCCCTGGCCTGGGAGCGAAGCCGCTGCAGCACCCGATCCAACTGATGACGGCCCTCACTGCCCACCGGCGGCAGCAACCTCAAGCTGAGCTCGAGCTCACCGCAACGCACACGGGCATTGAGAGTGTCGATGACAGGAGTCCCTAGGCCATCGAGTGAGAGCTGCCCGCCTGCATTGAGATCGGCATCGCTGAGGCCAAATTCGCTCAGATCACAAGGGTCGGGAGTGACATCTTCAACCACCAGCTCGCGGTTGGATCCCAAAACCAGATCAGGTTCCTCCCCTGTTTCAGCACCATCCCGGGAGGCCGGCGCCATCACGGCGGTGCGAGTGATCAGGACCTCGCCAGGAAGCACCGGCATCTGGTCTGCCATGGCGCCATGGATCGCCCTGCGGGCATGGGGAACCAATTGCTCCAGGCTGCGGTTCGTCCAGCAGAGGATGCGTGCCGCATCGGGGTTGTCGCAGACTGAGGCTTGCTTCAGGGCCGCCTGAGCCCGCGCCAACCAATCAGCCCGATCCAGGCTGGACACACTGCCAACATCAGAGCTGACGTCGGCGAAGAACGGCGGCCGTTCGCAGGCCAAGCGACCATCGCGGAGACAGCTCGCCAGCTGCAGCACCGGTCCCTGATGACGCACCACTTCAGTCAGGCAGGCCTTCTCGGCCCGATCGATCCCAAACACCGGGCTCTCCGCTTCTCCTACAGGAGGCAACTGAGCCGGATCTCCGACAAACACCAGCCGGGTGCGAAAAGGATGGGCGCACTGGAGAGCGATCGACAAGAGCGAGCTGTCGATCATCGAAGCCTCATCGATGAGCACAAGGCCAAGGTGCTCCAGGGCAAAAGCGGTCTGCTCGGTGGATTCGCACAGCTCCCGATCTCCCTGGCGTTTGAGCTTCAGTCGCAGTAGCCGGTGAATCGTGGAGGGATACCAGGTGGGTTGCAAGCCCTCCAAGGCCAGGGCCTGACGAAGAACCCCCACCGCCTTATGCGTCGGGGCCACGACCGTCCAACACAGCCCTGTGGCTTCCACCATGCGCAGCAATCGCATGGACAGGAAGGTCTTGCCGCTACCGGCGAAACCACTGAGCACGAAGGGAACACCGTGATCAGACTGCTTGAGCCATCGCTCGAATGCAGCCGCGGCCTCACACTGATCGGCCGTCAGATCACCAGCAAAGTCCTGAGGAGCACTCACCCGAGCGCCTGGCCGATCCGTTCGGCCAACTCCAGAGGCGAACCTGCCCAGGCCAGACCTGGCAGCGCGATGAGCGGTCCGAACAGGCTGCCCACCAGCACCTCGAGGCGGGAATGGCCAAGAGTCTCCTTGAGGGGTTTCTCGGGGAGAGTGTCCCAGCTGCTGTCTGGCAAGGCATTGACGCGTGCCGCTGTGAACCCGGCCGCACGACGGATACCGCTGGCGTCGTACATCACCACGAACGCGACCGTGACAGCCAAGGCAAACACAGGGTCATTGAACCCGTTCTGCCATCCCACCCCGGCTGCGGTTCCTGTGACTAAAGCGGAGTGACTGGAAGGCATGCCACCGGTTTCGATCAAGACGGCAGGTCGCCAGCGGCGATGCACGACAAGTTCGATCAGAAGCTTGGAGAGCTGGGCCAGACCACAGGCGACAAGGCCCCAGACCAAAACGCCGTTATCGAGCAACTGCGCCGAACTGGAAAGGGTGACCAAGAGCGGGATTGCCATGGTTAACGGTCGCGCCCGATCACATAATCGGCAAGCGCCAGCAGGGGAGCTTCCTGTCCCGCTCCCGCACCGGAGTGCGTAAAGGCTGCTAACGAACCCTTGGCCTCCTGGATCAGGGTCTTGGCACGCTGTCGAGACTCCTCGAGACCCAGCAGCTTGGGATAGGTGGTCTTGTCCGCAATCAAGTCCTTGCCGGCGGTTTTCCCGAGCACATCGCTGCTGGCCGTTACGTCAAGGATGTCGTCAACGATCTGGAAAGCCAAGCCGATGCCCCGGGCATAGGTCCGCAGGCCATCCAACTGTGCATCATCTGCACCACCAATCAGTGCACCGGTAATCACACAGGCCTTGAGCAAGGCGCCGGTCTTATGCAGATGGATGTATTCCAGAGTTTCAAGGTCAACCTGTTTGCCCTCGCATTCCAGATCGACCACTTGCCCGCCCACCAAGCCTGGGGCACCAGCCACCAAGGAGAGCTCACCCACCACCTTGAGTAGACGGTCGGAAGGCACCCCTGGACTGCGCAGGGAGACCATCTCGAAAGCGCGGGTGAGCAAGGCATCACCGGCAAGAATCGCCACAGCATCGCCATAGACCTTGTGATTGGTCGGCCGGCCTCGCCGGAGGTCATCGTTGTCCATCGCCGGAAGATCGTCATGGATCAACGACATGGTGTGGATCATCTCCAGTGCCACCGCAGTTGGCATCGCCAACTGCGGATCACCGCCTGCCAGCTCGCAAGCCGCCAAGCAGAGAATCGGCCTCAGGCGCTTTCCTCCGGCTAACAGCGAGTAGCGCATGGCTTCCCGAAGGGACTCAGGCTTTTCCGGGCCGAGAGAGTCGTCAAGGGCAGCCTCCACCATCTGCTTCTGAGCCGCGAGGTAGGCCTTGAAATCAAAAGCCTTCTGATCAGACCCTGACCGGGCGCTCTCGGGACTGGTCGCCGCGGCGGTCATGGGGAGAACAAAGCTGGCCGGATTCTCTCAGGCCAAGCGCCAACTCACCAGGTCTGGACACAGATCGGATCAGACCACCAGATCCTCCAGGCCGTGGTCAAGGCCATGACGACGGCACCAAGCCACCACCGTGTTCACCAGCAGCATGGTCACGGTCATCGGGCCGACACCTCCAGGTACAGGCGAGAGGGCCAATGCGATCTCCTCCAGTTCCTCAGCACGCACATCGCCACAGAGCTTGGCCTTGGTGCCTTCAGGGGCATCAGCCGCCCTTGGCAGGCGATGGATACCCACATCCACCACCACCGCGCCTGGACGCACATGCTCAGCCCCGATCATGCGTGGTTTGCCGGCCGCCACAACCAGCACATCGGCCTGCCTAGTCATCGCCTCCAGATCCTTGGTGCGGGAGTGGGCCACGCTCACGGTGGCATTGGCGGCCTGCAGCATTAGAGCCATGGGCTGACCTACCAGGATGCTGCGACCCACCACCACGGCCCGTTTGCCTTCTAACGAGAACTGATGTCGAGCCAAAAGGGCCATCACCCCGGCAGGTGTGCAGCTGCGCGGGCCCGTCTGTCCTTTGAGCAGACGGCCGAGATTCAGCGTATGGAGACCGTCGGCATCCTTGTCAGGATCAATCTGCTCTAACAGCGGTCCCTCTTCTAGCCCTCCCGGCAATGGAAGCTGCAACAAGATGCCGTCGACCCGATCATCGGCGTTGAGGGCTGCAATCGCCGCAGCCACCTCAGCCTGAGAACTGCTTGCTGGCAGGTGGGATCCATAGCTGGCAACACCGATCCGGGCACAGGCCTTTTCTTTGTTGGCCACGTACACCCCACTGGCGGGGTCGTCGCCCACCCGCAGGACAGCGAGGCCTGGCGGACGGCCCGCCTGTGAGATCCCAGACTCGATCTCCTGGCGCAGTCGCGTTTCCAGCTCAGAGGCGAGCTGCTTGCCATCCAGCCTCAGGGCCATTGCCGACGCCGTAGTTCCCTCCAGCATGCCCGCTCGGTGGAGCTAGCGTTTGTGTTCAATGCCGTCCGCTGTGATTCGATTCCAACGCCTCCGCCGGCTTTGGCACAGCTGGCTGCGCAACGAATCCCCCAGACGGCCCATCCTGCGCTGGCGGCGGATTCAGCAGGCAGGTCTGCTGATCATGTGCCTGCTGGTGGCACTTGTTTCAAGCTGGCCATCGCTAGGGGAACCGAATCTGCGTCCGGGCGTTCCAGCTCCCTTTGACGCCGTCGCGCCCAAAGATGCCCTTGTGGTGGACCGTGAGGCGCTGGAACAGCGACTCAGCAGTTTGGGGCCGAGCACCTACGTGCAGGTCATCGACCGACAGGAAAGTCAACGCCTGCGCGAACGGCTAGAGCGGCAGCTGGAGGAACTGCAGCGGGTGGCCCTCAGCGATGCCGCCGAGCGGGTAGGTCCCGTGAACCTCAGCCCCGAGGAACAGCTCTGGCTCACCACTCAGACCCCACAAACCACCCAGCTCTGGCGAGAGGCCGTGCGGGATGCCGCCTCTCGCATGCTCAGCCAGGGGTTGGTGAACAGCCTGGCGGTGGATCAGCTCCGCCAGGCTGCAGCTCTTCAGCTGGAAGATCTTGGTGCAAAGGGTGATCCCGCCCGCAGCATTGGCAGCAAACTGCTGGCCGCCAGTTTTCAAGGGTCCAGCAACCTGCGCACCGATCCTGTGCTGAGCCAGCGCAAGCTCGAGGCACTAATCACCAAACAGGGAAAACCCGAAATCAAGGTCACGAAGGGCAGCCTGATCACCCGCAAGGGAGAACCGATCAGCCCCCAGGCCTATGACGTTCTTGATTATTTCGGCGAGGTGAAACGCACGCCGCGTTGGGGCCAATGGGCGATGCGCTTCACCGAGTCTCTAGCCGGATGCGCCGTGCTGCTGTTGCTGATGCGGCGAGAACGGCCCCAGCTGGAAGCCTCCCATAGCTTTCTGAGCCTGGGCCTCCTCCTACTCGTGCAGTACAGCAAGCTCCATTTTGGTGCTGCCGTGAGCCCTCTAGCAGTGCTGGTGCCGCCGACGCTGCTGCTCGCCCAGGGGCTGGGCACCAGTTGCGGGCTGGCCTGGCTGGCCATCGCCAGCCTGCTTTGGCCCATGCCGGTGAATGGACTGGGAGAGGGGCGACTGATGATTGCAGCGGCCATTGCCGTGGTGGCAGCACTACAGGCAGGACGTCTACGCAGCCGTGCCCAGCTGCTTCAGCTCACCGTCTTGCTGCCCCTGGCAGCGCTATTCGTGGAGATGCTGCTGCTGCGCAGCCAGATCAATACCGGAGCCAGCGCCTGGACCAGGCTGGCCCCTGATGCGGGAGAGCTGGCCTCTGAAGCCCTGCTCATGGGCATCCTGCTGATGGTTGCGATCCTGCTGATCCCGATTCTCGAGGGATCCTTTGGATTGCTCACCCGAGCAAGACTGATGGAACTGGCGGACCAAGAACGGCCTCTGCTGCGCCGCTTGTCATCGGAAGCGCCAGGCACCTTTGAACACACCCTGATGATCTGCGGGCTTGCCGAGGAAGGCGCCCGGGCCATCGGTGCCGATATCGACCTAATCCGTACCGGTTCGCTCTATCACGA
>MDSV01007101.1_pt1 | contig 13985 bp, 14 predicted proteins | sample 810851 | NCBI WGS metagenome assembly MDSV01 (sample SAMN05326640, study PRJNA326480) | marine metagenome | isolation source: seawater | place: Atlantic Ocean: North East | collected 2012 | reverse complement strand
GGAACGTGTACAGGTGAACACGGTATTGGGGTTGGTAAGATGGATTTTTTAATTGCTGAGCATGGTGAAGCGGTTAGTCTTATGCGTTCTCTTAAAAAAACACTAGACCCTGAGAATATTATGAACCCTGGAAAAGTACTGCGTCTTTAATAAAAGTTTGTGTTTTAGAATCAAACCAGAATTATTAGCTTCCATTTTTTCAGAATTTTAGATGTTGGGGTGCCGATGAGAGAAAATGTTTTTCAACTCCGTGATGTTCCATCAATAAGAAAAAATGTTGATAGAGAGGAATGGCAGGCGAGAGTTGATTTGGCAGCTGCATACCGTTTAGCTCATGAATATAGGTGGGCAGATAGTATCTACAATCATATTTCTATGAGAGTGCCCAATGACCCAAATTTTTTTCTAATAAAGGCACATGAGTTATTATATAATGAGGTGTGTGCTTCAAATTTAGTAAAGGTTGATATGAGACGAAAGGATGTAGATGAATCTCTACATGTCAACCGCCCTGGTTTTACTTTGCACGGAGGGTTACTTATAGATCGTGCAGATGTTAATTGCTGTTATCATACACATATTGCTTCTTGTATAGCTGTTGCAAACCAAAAAGATGGCCTTTTGCCCGTTTCTCAAACTGCTATACGATTCTATGGAGATATTGGTTATCATGATTATGAGGGCATAACGGAAAATCTGGATGAACGCGAGAGAATCGCAAAAAACCTAGGTAATAAAAATGTTTTATTAATGCGCAATCACGGTGTTGTGACATGCGGTAAATCAGTACGTGATGCCTTTGTTCGTATGCGTGATATAGCAGATGCTTGCGATTTGCAGTTGCGTCTTCAAGCTGCCGGTCAAGAATATTTTCTTCCTTCAAAAGAAGTATTAGAGACTTATGAAAAACAGCGTATTACTCATGACACCGGAAGAGGAAGTGCTGATTGGCCTGGTTTTTTAAGACGACTAGACCAAATTGATTCTTCATATCGTGAGTAATATAAAAATAATCTTTGGAGTTTATTTGTTTGGCTTTTTTTAAGGATAAAATATTTATAAATTCAGCAAGACTGAATTTTCATTTTATTTATTAAGGAGATAAAGTTATTATTATAGATCATCGGACTTATTATACCAAAGCTACCAGGACAGGAGACTTTCTTGATCTTTGGGAGCGAATGGCTCTACCATATCAGATGAAATACCTAGAAGGATTCGTTGGCATGTTTACTTGTGATGTCGGTGATCTAAGTCAAGTGGTTCATATGTGGCGCTACGAAGATCAAGGAGATCGAGAGCGTAGACGTTCAGCTATGTATGAAGATGATGGGTGGTTAAAATATATAGCTGAATTAAAAAGCTCAGAACTAATTGTAAAGATGGAGAACAAAATATTAAAGCCCGTATCTTTTTCTCCCTTACAGTGAATGCACGTTTAAAATAAAATTTAACTAGAGTTATTATTATTTTTAAGAGCTAACTTAAACTTTCTATCTCGTTTAAGCTTTGCCTCTAAGCGCAGAGCTTCTCCTACTGGTAGTGGATCACTGGAATATATTAAAACCCAAGGCCCCCGACCTTTGGTGAATTTTGCTCCTTTTCCTGTGTTATGTTGAGCTATCCTTTTAGTAATATCCAATGCTATGCCAGTATAAAGAACGTTCTTTTTGTTTCGTATTACATAAACAAAGTAAGAGGGTTTAGCTATTAATTTTTCTAACATATTTTAGTTTTTAATAATGAGGAGGGACTTGTTCATCAGTAACTGGGCTTAAGTTATTATTCTCAAATGTTTTAAATCGATCAATGAGGTTGTTTAGTTTTTGATTAAGATTATCAACATCTATTCCTTGTTTAGTTATAATAGTTGATAGGTCTTCTGTCATGCGTTGGTGATGTGCAGACTGTATTTCTAATTCATTTATTCTCTTTATTAGAGTATCAATCATGAAGACTTTCCTGATAATATATTAGCGTTGTTGAAAATTTAAGATTTTATAACGTGTATTTACTTTCTGATATTTTTTTGATGGGTAAGTATCTGTCCTTTCTGTTAATAAATATTTTGTTAAATAAAAAGCGTTTATTTGTTTTTACTAAATTAGGGTCCAGATAAAAAGTTTAAATAACGAATGTATGAGGGTAGAAAAAGTGGCCAACGCTCGGATAGGTGTTTTATCGCCGGTAAATTTAGCATTCCCTGCAGTAAAGGATGCATTTTCAGAATTATGGCCAGAAGCAGATCCAATCTGTTTACTAGACGAATCTCTGTATGCGGATTTTGTTAACTCTGATTTTACCGTACAACCTAATCTGCCTGAAGAAGCATATACTAGGATTGCTAACTTATTTCAGTACAGTAAAAATACTGGTGTAGATGGCATAATATTTTGTGGCTCTGTATTTGGTGCATTGGTTGAAGAGGGTAGGAAAGCTCTAGATATTCCAGTTCTTACATCATTCGAGGGCATGATTGAGGAAGCTTTTAGTTTCGGTTCTAGAATTGGCATTGTTACCACGGCAGAAGGTTCTTTAAGCTGTTTAATAGATGACATTAATAGATACGCTGATAATAATTTAGCTGAATACACTATTGTATCAGAAGTAGCAGATGGTGCTTTTCAGAAAGCTTTGGATGGAGATATAGAATCATCAGACGCAATGGTTATTGAATCTGCTTCTTTAGTAACTGAATGTGATAGCTTAATGCTAGGTCAATTTTCTATGGGACGAGTTGCTCAAAAAATAATTAATATTGTTGAAAAACCAGTTTTAACTGCTCCAGAATGTGCAGTAAAAAAAATGAAACGTTTAATGGAAGTATAAATTAAGAATAAGAATAGTTAATTAAGTAAGAGTTAATGAGTCTTTAAAGTTAAAAGGTGTTTTATGATAGAACGTAAAAAATCACCACCACCGGTGCGAAACCCAACTAGACCTAAGTTTAAGATTCCTTCGGGGGCGTGTGATACGCATTTTCATATTTTTGGGCCATATGATCGCTTTCCTCTTCTTGAAAATCGTCCATTGGATCTAGAAGAGTGTACTTTAGAGGATCTAATTGGTTTACATGATGTGTTAGGTATTGAACGCGGGGTAATTGTCCAGTCAGTTATGCAGGGGCATATGACCGAGCATCTAGTAGATGCTTTAGAACGCTTTCCTGATCGTTTTCGAGCTATAGCCATACCATCTGCTGATCTTTCTGATGCAGAGCTTGAACGCCTAACTGGGGTTGGTGTTGTGGGTGTACGTTTTGCTTATCGTTTTTCTTCACAAATTGACTTGCCTTTAATTGATCGTCTGCATGAGTTTGGCTGGCATCCTCAATTTTGGTTTCGCGGTGAAGAAGAAGCGCTTTCATGGCGTGATAAAATGAAGTCTGTACCTGGGAATTTTGTTATAGACCATATGGGTTGGCAGGCTGCTGAGTATGGTTGTGATAGTCCAGGTTTTCGTGTTGTCCTCGATTGTCTTGATACAGGCCGTTGTTGGGTAAAATTATCTGGTCCTGGACGGTTTTCAAAAGAAGGTTGGCCCGAGTATAGTGATGTCTTACCTATGGCAAAATTGCTTGTTGAGCGTGCTCCTGAAAGACTTTTATGGGGCAGTGACTGGCCTCATCCTGACTATTTCAAGAAGATGCCAGATGATGGTAAACTGCTTGACCTGTTGTTGGATTGGGTGCCAGATGAGAAGACACGCAACCAAATTCTCGTAGAAAACCCAACTGAATTATTTGGGTTTGAGTAGTTTACATAAAATAAGAAAGATATAAAATTTATTCGTCGATTACTGGATTACTTAGTATTCCAATTCCAGTAATCTCAATTTCAAATACATCGCCTCCTTTCATATACACTGGAGGTTTACGTCTATGACCTACACCACCACACGTTCCTGTTGATATCATGTCACCAGGTTGAAGTTCCGCGATCTGTGAATAGTAGGAAATCAGATAATCCACTTTATGAATTAACTGATCGATCGTTGAGTGTTGCATGACTTGGCCATTTAATCGACCTTCTATATGCATCTCAGATGTATCTGGTAATTCATCTGGTGTTACCATCCACGGCCCGACCGAACTTGAGTGATAGAAATTTTTCCCCTGATCCACGGCAATTTTCTGAAAGTCTCGTATTGAGCCATCCATTAGGCACGTATAACCTGCTACATAGGTAAGTGCATCGCTAATTGGAATATTCCTTCCACGTTGCCCAATTACAACGCATAGCTCAGCTTCATAGTCAAATTGTATAGATGCTTTTGGTCTTATAATTGGTTTTCCGTGACCAACAAGTGATTGCTGAATTTTCATAAAAAGAACAGGAACTTCAGGGGGCTCATTTCCGGTTTCAATCACATGATCCATATAGTTTATACCAGCACAGAATACGTTGACTGGTGCAGGGATGAGTGGCAAAAACTCGACTACTTCAGTAGGAAAGTCGGCCTTTGTGTCCTCTGATGCATTACGGGCCTCATCAATTGCTTGGCCTTGTAAAATTGTTAAAAGGTTGGGATAAGATTTTCCTATGCGTTGTCGAAGGTCTACGATTCCCTCTTGGGTAATAACCCCGTAGCTTTCTTCACCGTTATGAATGTAGCTTGCTATCTTCATTATTATTTACCTTTCACCTATATTTTTTAACAAATTTCAATTACTTGAGATATTAAAAAATTGATAATACAAAATTATAACACTGAGGTTTTTAAATATTTTTAGTATAATGAAGTAAATTTTAGCATTAAGGTGCGGAGAATAACTCTTTTGCTTTCTTGATTATACGCGTTGTAGTCACTCTGTATTCGTTTTCCATAGGTTCCGAGTAAGGTACTGGGGTTCGTGGAGCTCCAATTCTACGCACGTAAGTTTTCAATGAATGGTTTAGATTTTCACTTATATCTGCTGATATCTCAGCTCCAAAGCCCGCGACTTGAACTGATTCCTGTGCAACAAGTAGCCGTCCTGTTTTACTAACTGACTTATAGATTGTGTCTTTATCCCATGGCCAAAGACTACGTAGGTTTATAATTTCAGCAGAGATACCTTCAGATTTTAGTTGATCGGCGGCTTCAAGAGATAATAAAGCCATTTTTGACCAAGAGACGATTGTTAGATCGCTTCCTTGTCGCATAATACTAGCTTTACCAATATCTATTAAATCATTTGGGTTATCGGACACTTGCCCCTCAGCTAACCACAGGTCCTTATGTTCCATATAAACGACTGGATCGTCTGTGCGTATTGCTGATTTAATTAAACCTTTAGCGTCGGACGCCGTAGCAGGGGCAACAACAACTAAGCCAGGAGTATGGATATACCAAGCTTCTGTCGATTGTGAATGCTGGGCGGCTCCTCCTTTGCGGACACCAATCGCTTGTCTAACGACTAGGGGAACTCGAGCTTGTCCACCAAACATATAACGGATTTTTGCTGCTTGGTTTACTAATTCGTCTACCGCACACATACCAAAGTCAGCCATACGTAGATCAGCGACCGGTCTAGTTCCAGCTACAGCGGCACCAACTGCTGCTCCCATAATAGTATTCTCAGATATCGGGGTATTTACTATCCTCTTATCCCCAAACTCGTCTATCAATCCTAGATACTGATCTGCACTGGTGCCGCCATGAGCGGTGCTAAGGTCTTCACCTAAAGCCCAAACAAGAGAGTCTCGACGCATTTCTTCAGCTAACCCTTCACGAACAGCAGCCGCATGAGTCATCGTAATCATACTCATGAGTGCTCTCCAAGATAACGGTTTCCTAAGTCTTGTACGTCTTCATATGCAAGTTTGCCATCTGGAAAAGGTGCTGCTATTGCGGCTTCCAGAGCATCTCTAATTTCTTTATATGCAGAAGCATTAGTTGAATTAATCTCTGCTTCGCTAATACCGTTTTTTATTAGCCAGTCCGCACATCTACTTATAGGTTCATTTTTCCAATTAGCTTCAGTTTCACCTTCTGGTCGGTACAACATTTTATCTCTAGAAACATGCCCTTTAATACGATAAGTTTTTGCGTGAAGAAATTGTGGACCACCTCCATTACGTATATTTGTAATTATTTTACTAGCAATTTCATCTACTTCACGAACATCATTACCGTCCACATCATATGCTGGCATGCCAAAGGCTTCAGCCCGGGCTACAGGACCAGGGCCGGCCGTGACTTTGCGCGTAGAAGTCGATGATGCATAAGTATTGTTTTCACAGACAAATAAAATTGGGAGCTTATATATCATTGCCCAGTTAAGCGATTCATAGAAAGGTCCTCGATTTGTAGTCCCATCTCCTACGAACACTGTAACGATTGCATCAACATTGCGGAGAACTAGTGCCTGAGCGGCCCCAACTCCCATAGTTAGGCCATCAGCCAAAACTCCATTTGCTCCCAGCATACCTACAGAAAAATCAGCAATGTGCATTGACCCACCTTTACCTCCACTTGTTCCACCTACTTTACCTAATAATTCCTTCATCATTGCTTCGGGATTAGCACCTTTTGCAATAGCATGACCATGACCACGATGATTTGATAAAATAAAATCACTTTTACGTAGGTTTGCACATACAGCTGTACCTATAGCTTCCTCGCCAATATATTGATGGATAGAACCATTCACTAATCCAGCGTCAAAAGCTTCTTCAGCAATTTCTTCGAAGGCTCTTATAAGAGTCATCGTTTTATACATTTCTAGTATTCTAGCAGGATAGTTAGAAGCTGTGTTATTGGTCATGTCTTTCCTGTTTCATCATAATTTATCTTATGCAATTCGGTCGCCTTTTTTAATTGGTGCGGATCTACTATCGACACCGGGAAGCATTTTCCCTGCGTCTCGGGTGACTATTACATCGATAACTGTGGGTAATTCACGTTCCTTGAGGCCCTCTTGAAATGCATCAGCTAATCTGCCGGGATCTGTAACTCTAATACCTTTACATCCCAAAGAATCAGCTATTAAAGCATAATTAAGTTCAGATAGTTCTGATGATTGATAACGGCCCTCGAACATCGCGTGCTGCAATGCCTTTATATATCCTGATGCAGCGTTATTAACTACTATCATAGTCAGCGGTACTTTAAGACGGGCTGCAGTTTCGAGATCACCCAGCGTCATATTAAGTCCCCCATCACCTGTTAATGAAAATACCGAGCGTTCAGGCGCAGCTAATTGAGCGCCGATTCCACCAGCTACTCCATAGCCGATTGAGGCCATTCCACGATCGACTATAAAGCCACGGCCTGGTCTTTTTGTATCGTAAAGAAGCCCTGTCCAATGAGCAGCAAATCCCCCATCGGCTACTAAGATGGCATCATCTGGTAAAGTGTTATTTAACTCATGACATAGACGGGCCATATTAATTGGTTCTTCAATCGATACTAGCCGTTCGTCAACATTGGCTCTCCATTTTAATTTTTCAGCACTAATTTCCGAAATGTATTTACTTCTTCTATTCCTTAATGTTTCAGCCTCTTGTTTCATAGCCTCACGTAAATCCTTCAGGGTTTCGCGGGCATCTCCCCAGAGAGCTAAGTCAGTATTAGCCCATCGACCAATCTCTTCAGGAAGTATATCTAGGTGTATAATTGGTATTCCCGCCCTGGGAATAGTATATCGTTTGGTGGCTATCTCACCAAGTTTACAACCAACTACTAAAATACAATCACTTTTATCGATTATTTCGTTAGCAGTTCGGTCATAGCGACCAAATAAACCCAAGGACAGTTCATCTGTACAAGCTATGGATCCTTTACCTGACAATGTATGCGCAACTGGTATTGAGTGTTCCCTAGATAATGCCGTAAGCGCTTCTTGAGCACCAGAAATATGTATGCCTCCTCCTGCAAGAATTACTGGTCTTTCGGCACTGGTTAGCATTAAGGACGCCTGTTTTATATCATTAACGCTAGGTCTAGTGCGTACAGCTGGGGCCTTAGTAGTAGAATCATAAACATATAAATCATCTTCATCAAAATCAAATACGCCATGACATATATCTTCTGGTACGTCTATTAGAACAGGGCCAGGACGCCCTGAGGTAGCGATGGTATACGCATATCTTATGTGCTCGGGTATACGTTGACCTACTTCAATACGTATGACTTCTTTTACAGCTGGGCGTAGCATTTCAACTTGACGCGTTTCCTGAGTCATGTTTTTCCATGCGTGTGTTCTGTTAGTATCACCAATCATTGCTATAATAGGAATACCTGCATTCAATGATTCAGTAAGAGCAGTTAGTAGATTTGTTGCACCCGGACCAAGGGTGGCGTCGCATACACCAGGACGTCCAGTAACACGTGCCCATGCATCTGCCATAAATGCTCCGCTTCTTTCATCAGCAATCAAGGTATGAGCCATATTAAGACTTCTTACAGCATCATAAAAAGGGAGAAGCTGAAACCCAGCCATTCCGAACATTGGACCAACATTGTGTCGTTTGAGCATTTCGGCAATAGCTTCGCCACCGGACATTTCTAAGCGGGCGTTATCTCCGCTTGATTGCTCTTCCGCATTAATATTCATTTTATTACCATTTTCTTTTTTATGTTCTATTCAATATAGTTTAAATTTAACCTGGTGCATCATCAGAGTAATACTAATATGCTCTAGCTTAGAAAACAAATGTTTACCTTTGAAGTATTTTTATACGTAACAAAAGGGAGAAAAAAGCGTGGCTCAAGACCAAGCAAATGAACCAGAAAGAGTATTTAATATGTATAAAAAAATGCTCCTTATAAGAGCTTTTGAGGAGGCAGCTGGCGAAAATTTTCATGCTGGTAATGTTCGTGGTTCTGTCCATCAATATATTGGTGAAGAAGCTATTGCTGTTGGAATCTGTGCAAATTTAAGAAAAGAAGACCTACTAACCAGCTATCATAGAGGTCACGGACATTCAATTGCTAAAGGTGCAGATCCAAGGGCCATGATGCTTGAGTTATTCGGTCGTGTAGGAGGAACGAGTGGTGGAAAAGGGGGGTCTATGCATATTGCTGATTTCTCAGTTGGTATGCTTGGAGCTAACGGAGTAATTGCTGATGGTTGCACTATATCTGTCGGAGCTGCACAAGCAATAAAGTTACTTAAACAGGATAAGATTGTAGTTAATTTTATTGGTGATGGAGGTATTAATAGGGGACCATTCATGGAAGCTCTTAATTGGGCTAAAATTTATAATTTACCTGTTTTGTTTGTCTGTGAAAATAATCAAATTGCAGCTACAACAACTACAAAAACTGTAACCGCTGGAGAGGGTATTGCTGCAAGAGCTGAGAGTTATGGAATTCCTGCAATAACTATAGATGGAAATGATCTTTTATTGGTTGATAATACTTCAGCTAGGATAATTGATGAGATTCGAAGTGGCAGTGGTCCACAATTAATTCAAGCTATGACCTATCGATTACGGGGTCATTTCGCTCACGATAAAGCTCTATACCGTATTCCAGGTGAGGCAGAAGCAGCTTTAGAATTTGAACCAGTTCGTCGTACCGAATCTTGGTTGATTACACAGGGTATTTCGGAACAAGAATTAACTAATGCCAGGAATGAAGCAGAACAAAAGATTTCGCAATATGTTGTTGATGCGCATGCTGCTCCTTGGCCTGATATAGCTGACGCTTTCACTGATGTCCAAGATGTTGGCGCTCCACAAGCGGGAGTTAATTCATGACTGAAATGACCTACGCACAGGCAGCTCGATTGGGACTGAAAGAAGAATTAGAACGAGATCCGACAGTTTGGGCACTAGGAGAAGATTTAGGTTTTGAAGGAGGAATGGCCGGTCAATACAAAGATTTACAAGCAGAATATGGCGCTGATAGAATTGTAGATACACCTATATCTGAAGCAACAATTATGGGGGCTGCAATAGGTGCCGCGTTAGCAGGGACTCGTCCAATCGCTGAGTTACGCTTTTCCGATTTCGCTATGTGTGCAGTTGATGAATTGGTTAATCAGGCAGCTAAAGCACGCTACATGTTTGGCGGTCAGGCAAGAGTACCGATGGTAGCCAGAATGCCAATTGGTATACGAGGCGGTATAGCAGCACAGCATTCACAGTCTCCAGAGGCTTGGTATGCTCATGTACCCGGGTTGGTTGTTGTAACGCCTGCCACGCCATCTGATAATAGAGGATTATTGAAGGCGGCAATACGTTGTGATGACCCAGTAGTTTATATGGAACATAAGGGTTTATGGGGCTCGGTAGGTGAAGTGAATGAAAATGATGTTGAACCTTTGCCCTTGGGTAAAGCACGAATTGTTAAGGAAGGCTCGGACTTAACTATAGTAACTTGGGCAGGTATGGTAAGTGTGGTAGAGAAGGCTGCAATAACTCTTTCAGAACAAGGAGTATCTACAGAAGTAATTGATCTTAGAACCTTATGGCCATGGGACAGAGAATCTGTATTTTCATCGGTTATAAAAACCGGAAGAATGATGGTTGTGCATGAGGCTGTTCAGGTAGGCGGTTTTGGTGGAGAGATATCTTCTGAAGTAACAGAACATTTATTTGATAACCTTAAAGGTCCTGTCAAACGTATGGGCGGTGCTCGAATACCTATACCTTTCTCGATACCGCTTGAAGAGAGTTACATGATATCTCAAGAACAAGTTATTGCTAAGGCTAGAAGCTTTTTTAGTTAACTTTACTTATTATAACATTAACAAACTCAACTGTACTAATACCAGTAGTAATACCCATTTGAGAGGCTTTTGCATTATAATGAGAAATAATTCCATCATGATATGATGAACGTGCATCTCCTATCCTGGCGCTATCGCTGGTAACTGTAGCAGCTGGAATACCTAATTTATTTAAGTCCGGTAAACGGGTAACTAATTCTGATCCGGCATCGTTGAATATAGCAGCCATAACTTTTGGTCGTTTTCCCCAAGTGGGAGAGGATGCTAATACTTCTCCATGAGAAGCGGTAATTACTATTACGTTTTCATCTTCTGCTTTTACTAGAGATACAGAGTCACAGCCTCTGACGATTATGCCCTTTGAGTTCTCCAGAATTAAAAAACGAGCTTCTTCATAAGTAGGTACATGTTTAGTAATGTAAGGTGATTTCTGCATCATTATTGCACATTCCATGGCCTTTTGCCCTGGTAAACATCCAACTTTATAAGCGATTTTATTAACAAAGCTAATAATACCATCATTAGCTAAGCTATTTCCATCACCAATGATAGCGCTACGGTAGTCAATTGTAGCTGCAGCTATACCTAAGTTCTCAAGATATTTTAATGAGCCAATTCCCGCCTGATCTAGACCAACTGCGGCATCATGCAGAATTATTCCTCTAACTTTGGCCTTCGCTGCTTCATAGCCCGCATAAATGCCACCGTGAGAGCCAGCGATAACTACATTTTGACAAGCCTCGTTTCCCAATTTGGTTACTGTATCAGTTATTAGAATATCGGTTTTATTCATCATAAATACATCTATTTATGGTCTATTAGGTCGGCTTATTAGTCCACGGGCTATAATTCCTGCTTGAATTTCAGCTGCACCCTCAAAAACATTTAATATACGTGCATCACATAATACCCTGGACATAACAAATTCTTCAGCATACCCGTTACCACCGTGGATTTGGACACCATTGTCGGCGTTTGACCAAGCTACTCTTGCTGCTAATAACTTAGCCATACCTGCTTCTATATCACAACGCTGATTATTATCGCGTTGTCGGGCTGAGAAGTATGTAAGTTGACGGGCAATCATTGTCTCTACAGCCATCCAGCCTATCTTTCCACCAACTCTGGCAAAATCTATAATGGATTTATTAAATTGAGACCGTTCGTTAGCATAATTTAGAGATAATTCTAATGCATTTTGGGCAACCCCAATGGCACGTGCGGCTGTCTGAATGCGTGCTGTTTCAAAGCTGGACATTAATTGTTTAAACCCATTACCTTCTTCGCCACCTAGTAATGATTCTTTATTAACTTCAAAACCGTCAAAGGCAATTTCATATTCCTTCATACCCCTATACCCGAGTACCCTTATCTCAGACCCACTCATTCCCTTTGCAGGGAAGGGTTCTTTATCAGTGCCTCTTGGTTTTTCTGCAAGAAACATGCTTAATCCACCATATCCGCCATCTTCATTGCTTGTGCGTGCCAAGAGCGTCATTAGATCCGAACGTGCTCCGTGCGTTATCCAAATCTTATTACCAGTTATTTTATAATTGTTTTTAATATATTCAGCCCGTGTTCGAATATGAGCTAGATCGGAACCATGATTTGGTTCTGTAAATACTGCAGTAGGCAGTATTGAACCTGACGCAATAGACGCGAGGTATTTTTCTTTTTGTTCGTTTGTGCCATTAAAGCGAATTAATTCTGCAGCTATTTCTGATCTAGTACTCAAAGATCCCACCCCAATATAACCACGAGAAAGTTCTTCAGTAACTATGCACATTGCAGTTTTATCTAAACCTAATCCTCCATCTTCTTCAGGAAGAGTAAGTCCGAATACACCTAAGCCACTCATTTCTTCTATAATTTCTATTGGAATTAAATCATCGGCTATGTGCCACGCTTGAGCCTCTGGAGCTACACGTTCATCTGAAAAACGCGAAAACTGGTCTCGAATAATTGTATGTGTATCGTCTAAACTTAAATTACCGAAACTTCTTGTGCCTAGTCTCTCGCTAAGTATCATAGCTATATTTTGTCTAACGCTAATAGTATCTCCCAAACATATAAGCTCATCAATCGCTGGAGTGTTCAGTTCAGAAGCATCAGCTATACCAAGATCATTTGGACGAGCAAATTCATCCTGGCTCATTGCAATTCCAGACCTCAGTTGTTTAAGGTAAGATCCATACCCGCATTGTAGAATTAAAATTTCTAGATCATCTAAAAGCCCTTTGCTATTAAGACGCTCTGCCCAGTTAAGAAGCTCTCTTAAGGCTGTTATATAGGTTACCATCCAGGCAAACCCATGCAATGCATATTGATGTTCAATAAGGCGTTTAGGTTCTATCGGTCCTCCCGGTGCGGCTATTGATGTTGCTACAGACGTCAACACATTTAGATGCTTTTGCATCGACTCTAATGACTTATGACATAAAGAAAGAACACGTTCTTTATTCATGTTAGAGGTGGTTTTCATTATATTATTCATATCTTTACACTATCTAAATTTTGCAGTTGCGGTCATTGCTATGACAGAGTCATTACGTATGGCTTGAAGCTCAGCAATACCTTCATTATTAGACTTACCAATTAAATGAAAAGACCAAGGTTCAAATAGTGGCGCTCTACCTCGGAAGCTAAACTCTGTTAATGATTCTTGAATATTATCTCTTGCTAGTTCTGCTAATAGTAGCGCAGTGAATGGTCCGTGAACTACCAAGCCTGGATACCCTTCTTCGTTTTCCGCATATTTGCTATCGTAATGAATACGATGACTATTAAAGCTTAGTGCTGAATAACGAAACAAGAGTACCGGATCAGCTTTATAGATACGATGCCAGTTATCATCAGGTTTTAAGAATGAATCTTGACCAGGCGCAGGGGTTTTTTCTCTGCCATCTATATATATTATATCATGCTTATCCTCGATGCATTTTTTCCCTTCTTGTTCAATAATGTACGTAGCTGTTACAAGCACCATTCGTCCATTCTTACCTTTTTTTTCATCTAATCGCGTTATTGTACCCGTCCTGGTGGCGGGTAGGCCTACTAGTAGTGGGTTATGATATTTAATATGTTCTCCAGCAAACATTCGACGTTGAAGTTCTATTGGTGGAAAAAATCCACCTCTCTTTGGATGTCCATCTATTCCTATATTATTAGTTGCCGCTCTGTGTAGAAAAAAAAGCCAGTGCCACATTGGAGGAAGATGAGATCCGTTTACCAGAGATGTTTCATCAAGGTTCAAAACTCCAGCCAACTTTCTAACCTGGGTAAGATCAATTATCTCTGTAACTTTCTCAACTGAGGGTAACCAATC
>MDSV01090694.1_pt1 | contig 13986 bp, 13 predicted proteins | sample 810851 | NCBI WGS metagenome assembly MDSV01 (sample SAMN05326640, study PRJNA326480) | marine metagenome | isolation source: seawater | place: Atlantic Ocean: North East | collected 2012 | reverse complement strand
ACAACGGGCTTTACTGGGTGGCGCTCCGACTTTACGGTTGCAGGTACAGCCAATGTATTTCACACTGATTTCCCACCATGCATTTCAGTAATTAAAAATTATACCATTTTATAATATTATTTTAAAGAATATTTTATTTTAAGTTAAATGTAATTTAAGTTTGTTTTACAAAATCTTTGTCTGAGTGATTTGCACCGTATTTATAGTTAAATCTAGCAGGATCTTTTTCTTTTAGAAGAAGATTAGCTTTTATATTGGTATCATTAACAAATTTCTCAAACTCATCTGAGTTTTTAAATCCGTCTACTTTAACTAAAGAGCTTCTAAAAAGCATATCTTCTAATTTTTTTCCTGGCCACCATAAGTTTTTTTTCATTACTTCTCTATATATTGGAGTGCCTGGTAATGGACTCAATATAGAAAAAGAAAAGCTATCTGCACCAGAATTTAATGCAAATTCAATCGTTTTATTCATTTCCTCATAAGTTTCTCCAGGATAACCAAGTATCCAAAATGTATGCACTAGAAGTCCTGCTTTTTTTGCACTTTCTATAGCTGGATATATCGAGTCAAGAGGCAGTCTTTTATGAACTATTTCATCTAGGACTCTTTGTACACCACTCTCACATGCTAAAGTTACTTGATAACATCCAGAATCAAACATTTTTTTAAACATTTCATCATGTTTCTTCTGATGGTAATTAACTTTAATTCCATTGGGTGTACACCACGGCAATCCAATTTTTGATAATTCATCGCACAAACTATAAAGATGTTTTATGTTTGCTGTAAGTGTATCGTCATCAAATTGAATTTCTCCAACTTTAAATTTTTCAACATCATTTTTTATTTCTTTCATTATATGTTCTGTGGATCTCCACCTAATTTTATTTCCCCACATATCTGGAGTTGTACAAAAAGTACATTTTTCTGGGCATCCTCTTGAACACATAACGCTTAATACTCTTTTTGATCTAGATTTAGCTGAATGAAAAGCACCTATATCAAAATAAGCTTCCATATTAACCAGATCCCTATTTGGTACAGGTAAATCATTTAAGTCGTGTATTCTTTTTGGAGAATTTATAATATAGTTTCCTTTAGAAATTTTTTTTACAAGTCCTGGTATTTTTTCTAAATAGTCTTTATTTTTATAATTTTTTGCAAATTCAATCATTGAGTATTCCCCTTCTCCTGTCATGGCATAATCAAAATTCGAATTTTCTAAATCAGGAATAAAATCTGGGAGATTTAAATTTTTATCTATTACTGAATGTTTATAATCCAAGACAGCATTAGATATATGATTTCCACCCAAGATAGTTAAAATATTTGGGTTAATTTTTTTTGCTATATTTGCAATATTATGAGCCGATTCTAAAAGATTAGAAAATAATACTGATATAGCAATTATATCAGGATTAAATTTGGTTATTTTATTTTTAATTATTTCATCACTATCACCAATCAAAACTATTTTATTTTTTTCATCAATTACTTTTCTATTTTGCCAACCATCAAGTGCGCTATCGTAAATTTTAACCTCATGTCCATGTTGGATTAATAACTCACCAATAAGCATAAGGCCCAATGATGGCTGTATCCTATTGGTTCCATCAGAGATGCCTTTGAGGTTTGGTGTTACAAGTAATATTCTTGCTTTGTTCATTATGTTTTTTAACGTATTAGTTTATAATATACAAAAACTAAAATATAACAATTAAATGAAGAGAAAAAAAAGAATTTTAGTAGACATGTCAGTAACTTTATTGCATCACGGACATATAAGAATATTAAAACAAGCCTCAAGATTTGGTGATGTTATAGTTGGCCTTAGTAGTGATCACGATTTAAAAAAATACAAAGGATATTTGCCAGAACTTAAATATGTTCATAGGAAAGAAATTATTGAAGCTATCAAATATGTTAAAGAAGTGGTTAGAGTTAATTTTCACACAAATGCAGAAGATTTAAAAAAAAATAATATTGATTTTTTAATACATGGTAATGATCTAAAAAAAAAATTTGATAATAAGAAAATAAAAATATTAAAACGAACTAAAGGCATAAGTAGCAGTTTAATAAGAAAAAAAGCAGCTAAAATTGCAAAAAAATTAAATTATATAAAGTGAAAAAATTTATTTCAGATACTTTTCTAAAAACTTTGTTAAAAAATAGAATTAGTTTTTTTTCAGGTGTTCCAGACTCATGTTTGTCAGGTTTAATAGACAAAATAATAATTAACAAAAAAACCAAACATATTTTGGCACCTAACGAAGGCAGCGCGGTTAGTGTCGGTATAGGATATCATCTTTCAACCTCAAAAATTCCATGTATTTATTTTCAAAATGCAGGATTAGGTAATGCCACCGATCCTTTAACAAATTTAAGCAGCAAGTATGTTTATAAAATACCAATGTTAATTCTTTTAGGATGGAGAGGTCGCCCCGGTATTTCAGACGAGCCACAACATAAGATGCAAGGATTGGCTTTAAAAAAAATTTTGAGAGAATATAAAATAAATTTTACAGATATTAGAACTTTAAATGAACAAAAATTAAAAAAAATAATAGACATAATTAAAACCAAAAAAGTTGCTCATGCTATTTTGGTTGATAAAAATTATTTTCCAAAAAATAAAATTATAAAACGAAAATCAAATAAATTTTTGTCTAGATCAGAGGTTTTTTCTAAAATTTTTCAAAATACAATCTCAAAGTGTAAATTAATTACATCAACTGGATATAATTCAAGGGAAGCCATTAATCATAACTCTAAAAACATAAAAAAATTTTATTTAGTTGGTGGAATGGGCCATACGTTGAGTGTTTCACTTGGATTATCTTTAAAAGAAAAAAAAATAAAATAATTTGTTTAGATGGTGATGGCTCATTTTTTATGCATCTTGGATCATTTGGAATGGTATCAAAAAGCAAAAATAAAAAATTTATATATATTTTGCTAGATAATGAACAGCATGAGTCTGTAGGTAATGTAAGAGTAGAATTTAATTTAGATATAAAATGTTTTGTAAAAAGTGTTGGTTTTGAAAAATATGTTTTAATTGACAATAAAAATAAAAGTCATTTAATTCCAAAATATATAGATAGTACAAAAGTACCAATATTTATTCATATAAAAACCAAAGTTGAAGAAAATTTTAATCTACCAAGACCAAAAGATTTAATTAAAATTAAAAATAATTTCTTAGAAAAAAGTTATTAATTGTAACGATGGTAGATAAAAATGAATATTTAAGTTTATGTTCAAAAAAAATCTGGAAAAAAAACTACGAATCTCACTATTATCTTATCAAAAAAAAATATAACTCAAAAAAAAGAGATTTCTTTTATAGAGAAATAGTCAATATATTAAAAAAAAATTTCGATCAAAATTTTTTTTTAACCAGCGGTACTCTGCTAGGATATATAAGAAATAACGACTTTATTGATTGGGATGATAATATAGATATATCTTTTTATTTAAAAAAAAATTCTTTAGATAAATTAAAAAAATTACAAAAAATATTTATTAAAAAAAAATTTATTTCGAGAATAACTATTAAAAATAACTATTTAAAATTATCGAATTTTAAATATGGATATAAATTAGACTTATATTCATCATATAAGTATAAAAACTTTTATTATTGTAATCTGCATAAAATACCTATAACTCTCTGCAATCGTCTTAAGTTAATAAGCTTTAAAAAAACTAAAATTCATATACCTAACAAATATAATGAATATCTTACTTTCTTGTATGGTGATTGGAAAGTTCCAAAGAAAAAAAATTATGAAACAATAAAAAGTATGACTACAACAGACTTAAGATTTTTTTTAAGTACAATTTTAAAAAAACTCTTAATCATTTTTAGAGCGATATGAAAGATCATTTTGATAGAAGTAAAAAACAATTAGTTGAAAGAAATAAAACTCTCAAAAAATTAAAAAAAGTTTTAGATAATTTAAAAATAACTTTTTTTCTTGAGGGTGGGGTTCTTTTGGGTTCTGTCAGAAACAAAGCCTTTATTAAATGGGATCATGATGTAGAAATTGGAATATTTGCTGAAAAGTTAAATAAAAAAAAAATTTTATGTATCTTACATGAGCTACATAATAAAGATATATCAATTGATTTTGTAAATTATAATTTTGAAAATTTTAAAATAAATTGTCACGAACACAAACACACAAAATTTTCTATTTTAGGTTTTAAGAAAAAAAAAAATTATATCACAAGGTATATGGTTCGATATCCTTTAAAATATTTTCATCCACTTGATACTATAAATTTTTTAGGGAATAAATACAAAATACCAAACAATGTCGAAAACTTTTTAAGTTGGACGTATGGAAATTGGAGAAAGGAGCTAAGAAGTCGTGATATTAATTCTTACATGGATTCTAAACCATTAAACTCTAAAATTTATAAATTTTTAATTAATATTAAACCAAGAATGAAGTCTTTTTTTAGTAAAAAAATATATCAACTTAAAGCAAAAGATTTTTTTAATAAAAGAGAATTTCTATTTCAGTTTATGATAAATTATAATAAGTATAAAAAAAAAGTTATATTATTTGATATAGGATCAAATGATGGTGTCGAAACTATTAACTTTTTAAAAAATAACAACTCTGCCAAATCTGTTATTATTGAACCTGATAAAAATAATATTAGACATATAAAAAATAATTTATCAAAAAATTATATTAATAAAAAAAACTACAAAATAATTAATATGGGTGTTTCAGATAAGAATTATGAAGGTAACTTTTATATTAATGAGTATAGTTCAAATTTGAATTCTTCGACTTATAATCCAAATAGCAAAATAATTAGAATAAAGTATAAATTGCTTAAAGAATTTTTAAAAAAATTTGATGATAATCACCACTTTATATTGAAAATGGATTTAGAGGGAGGTGAGCTAAATGCATTAAAAGGATCACTAAAATATTTATGTAAATTAAAAAATATTTCAATCATTTTAGAACTTCATCCACTAAAATATAAAAAAGAAATGGTTAAAATTTTTAAAGAACTCTTTAAAAATGGTTATAAGATAAAGTTTGTAGAGTCAGCATTTACTGGAATACCTTGTGAATTTGAGAAAAATGGTTTAAGACCTATCAAAGTTGCTGGTGCCAGAAAACTTTATGACAATGTAGATCAAAATTTGATACTAAAAAAAGCACTAACACCTATTTTTGGATTATATAATTTTAATCCAGGATTTAGTTCTAAAATTGCAAGAAGTATAATGATAGAAAAATTAAATGAAAAATAAAAAAGTATATATTGCCCTTTCAGTAGACTTTGTTCATCACGGACATATGAATTTGATAGAAAAAGCCCGACAACTTGGTGAGATTACATTGGGATTACTGACTGATAAAGCAATCGCATCCAAAAAAGAGTTACCTTATTTAAATTACAACCAGAGGCTTCAAATTGTTAAAAATTTTAATGGTATCAAAAAAGTTATTCCTCAAAACGAGTGGGATTATTCAAAAAATATTCTAAAAATTAAACCTGATTATTTTGTTCATGGTGATGATTGGAATTTTAATGGTGAAATTCAATTAAAAAAAAATGCTTTAAAGGCATTAAAAAAGGTTTCAGGTAAATTGATTGAAATACAGCATGTTAAAGATATTTCATCATCAAAATTAAAAAAAAAATCAAATAATATTGGTGGAATGCCAGATGTTAGGAGATCTTCATTAAAAAGATTGTTAAATTCTGGAAAGTTTTTAAAATTAATAGAGGTTCATAGCCCTATTTCCGCAATTATTGCTGAAAACACAAATTATAAAAAGTCAAATAAAAACTCATTTTATGATGGATTTTGGTCAAGCTCATTAACTGACTCTATCAATAATGGCAAACCAGATAATGAGTCCTTGGATATTTCAAAAAGATTAGAAAATATAAGTAGAATTTTTGATGTAACTACCAAACCATTAATAATGGATTTTGACTCTGGAGGAAGAACAGAACACTTTGCAATAAATATAAAGTCAGCAGAAAGAATGGGAATTTCAGCAATAATAATTGAAGATAAAAAAGGTACAAAACAAAATTCTCTTACTGAAAAAGGGAACAAACAACCCCAAGAAAGTATAATGCAATTCTGTAAAAAAATTAAAGTTGGAAATAATAATAAATTAACAAATGAATTTATGATAATTGCAAGGATTGAGAGTTTAATTATGTCCAAACCACAATCTGATGCCATGAAAAGGGCAGTTGCTTACATAAAATCAGGAGTTGATGGTATTATGATTCATAGTAAATCTAAATCACCAGATGAGGTTTTGCTGTTTGCAAAAAAATTTAGAAAAATCAAAGAATATGACAGGATACCATTGATTTGTGTGCCATCAACTTATAGTCAAATTTATGATTACAAACTTAAAAATGCTGGATTTAATATAGTAATTTATGCAAATCATTTAATGAGATCATCTATGCCAGCTATGGAAAAAATATCAAAATTAATATTAAAATACGGTAGAACTTATGAGTTAGAAAAAAAAATTGCATCTATCCCTAAAGCCCTAAACTACATAAGTTAACCCTAATGCAAATAAAAGAATTAATTAAAAAAATAAATAAAAAAACAACTTTTTGTCCAGGACCAGGTAGCATAACTGAGTATAATATTTTAGGACAAAAAAACTCATTTGGAAGAAATGACCCTGAATACAAAAAAATTGAGAATTTTGTTACAAGTAAGCTAAAAAAAATTTCTGGAAAAAAAAATCTAGTAACTTTTCAAGGATCAGGAACATTGGCAATTGAGCTAATGATGCTTAATTTTTTAACAGGAAATATTATTATTATATCTACGGGTTATTACTCTGAAAGAATTTATAATATTTTAAAACATTTTCAAATGTCTCACAAAATATGTAAATCTATAAAAAAAATTGAATGGAAAGAAATTTATAACAGCAAATTTAAATCAAAGTGTGATTGGGTTATTGCTTGTCCAACCGAAACAAGTAAAGCGTTATTATTACCAATTAAAGATTTAAGTAAATTTGCAAAAAAAAATAAAGCAAAATTAATGTTGGATGCAACCGGCTCAATAGGTTTAGAAAAAGATCATTCTTTAGCATCAGTTTTAAGTTTCAGTTCATGCAAAGGTATATTTGGATTTACAGGTGCTGCATTTATTGGTTATGACATAGATATTCTTAAATCAAGAAAACTATCTTTTTATCAGGATTTAAACACACATATTCAAAAAAAAGTGACTGGACCATATAATACTATTCTTTCTTTATACCATGTAATGAAAAATTTTAATAAATTAAAAAGTTCAGTTTTGATAAATAAAAAACTAATATTAAAACAAATGAAAAAATATTTAAGTTATAGCAAAAAACACCAACCTAATTTATGTACTTATCTTGATAAAGATGTGAAAATAAAAAAAAATAAAAAAGTTGTATTATATTTACCAAGGGTGAAAACAAGAGGGACTGTTATTAGTCACTTAGGTGAGCTTTATTTAGGATCAAAAGCTAAAGGAAATATTTTAAAAAAAATTAAATTTATTTAAGGTGATTGAAGCATTAAAAAATTTTTTTTCAATTTTATCTAACAAACAAAAAATTTTTTTCTATAAACTTCAAATTCTTATTGTTTTAGCTTCACTTCTGGAAATCATATCAATTGGAGGACTTGCTTTTTATTTTTCAATGATTTTAGATATCAACAATCTTATTTTGAAGATAAAATCATTTGAATTTTTATCAATTCATTCTAATGATGAAATAATCACTCTCTTTGGAATTTTATTGATATTTATATTCTTTATTTCTAGTCTTTTAAATATTATTTCAGTTAAATTTCAGTATAGCTTCACAGAAAATATAGGAGCAGATTTTTCACAAAGATTATATAATTTTTACTTAAGTCAGAATTACATATATTTTGTTAACAATGATATAAATTTAATTCTTAAAAAAATTACAGCAGATATACAAAGATTTACAGATCAATTTTTAGCTTCACTTGTAATTTTGTTGTCTAAAATCGCAATTTGTTTGATGATTTTTACGATTTTATTGATTTATAATTTTAAAATTACTCTTACAGTTTTTTTTATTATCCTAAGTTTTTATTTGATAATTCGAAAAATTTTTAAAAAAAAAATTGATATTTCAGGCAAACAAATAACGTTTAAACTAAGCCAAGTTTATGATTATGTTTCAAGTAGTTTAAGTGGGATAAGAGAAGTAATCTTTTATAGCAGGAAAAATTTTTTAAAACAAAATTTAAGGAATAATTTAAATGAACTAGCTAGAAACAAAAGTTTTTTAAAAACAATTGGTCATGTACCAAGATTTTTTATTGAATTTATAAGTTTTTCTGTGCTGATTATATTTATAATTTTTTTTTCAAATATTAATACATCTTTGGATAGTATTATATTTAACTTAGCAATTTTTGGATCTGCTGGTTATAAATTGCTTCCTGCTATGCAATCAATTTATTACGCTCTAAACGACCTTTATGGTCATAAAAATTCATTTGAGTCAATCTACCCAGAACTTTTAATTGATAAAAATAAAAACGAAATTTTAAAAACACAGCAAAGTACTAAAGATGAAATTTCAGAAATCTCAAGAATTGATCTTCAAAATGTATCTTTTGCTTACAAAAAAAAATTAAACTTAGAGACAATAAATGTAGAATTTAAAAAAAATCAAAAAATTGGAATTGTAGGAAAGTCAGGATCAGGAAAATCTACACTTTTAGATTTAATTCTTGGATTTATTGAACCAAATTCAGGGAGTATTGCCATAAATGGGAAAGAGCTTAGCAGATTGAACATTGAAAATTATAGAAATTGCATTGGTTTTGTGCCGCAAAATATTTTTTTATTTAATGACTCAATATCAAAAAATATAACATTAGATAAAAGTGAGGATAAAGATTTAATAAAAGAGATTACTAAAATTTGCTTACTTGACGAATTTATAAGTAGAAATGATATCAAGATTTCAATTGATAAGGTCGGCAATTATGGAAAAATGATGTCTGGTGGTCAAAAACAAAGAATTGGAATTGCCAGAGCTTTATATAACAAACCTAAGTTATTAATTTTAGATGAAGCTACCAATGCACTTGACAATATTACTCAAAATAAAATTATTTCAAATATTTTTGAATTTACTGAAGTCAATATAGTTGTGTTAATTACCCATAACACAAATTTGCTCAGAGATTTTGACAAAATTTTTTTATTAAATGATGGAAAAATAGTTTCAGAAGGATCTTATCAAGAGCTTATAAAAAAAAATGAATTATTTCAAAGGTTAAAAAATTATCATGATCAAAAATGATAGAAGCAATGACAAAATTTTAGATTATAATAGTAATATTTCTAATGAATTAACTGTTGTTGTAAGTGCTTTTGGCTCAGAATTAAAAATATATAAGAGTGCTCTACTGAATAGTATTAAAAAAATTTACCCGAAATCAAAAATTCTATTTATTGGTGATGAGATAAATACAGATATAGATAAAATAAATAATTTAAAAAGTAAAATACCTTATGTCAGAAAGTCTCCTGGTAGTCTAAAAATAATATGCTGGAATCAGGGCATCAAGCTAGCAAGTTCTAAATATGTTTTATTCATGGATTTAGATACGATTTTGTTAAAGAACCTAGATAAATATATAAATAAATTAAAAAATGGAGATATTGATATAATTTTTTCCTGGAGAAAAAACAACACTCAGTGGGTAAATACAGGCGTCTTGATAGTTAAAAAGTCCTCTAAAACTATTGATTTATTTGGCGAATATGAGCACAAAATGCTCCAAGATATCCAAAATAATCATAATGATCAGTACACATTTTTAAATTTTTTGAGTAAAAATATTGATCTAAGTGATAAACCTCGTGACTACGAGGTTGAAATAAATTCTAATGGTATAAAATACTTGGGAATTTCTGGTGATTATATAAATAATAATAGTTCTTTAGTTCCTTGGTCTGAAAACATTTATATTCTTCATCTTAAAGGAATAATGTCGACTATAATTCTTAAAAATAGCAAAGATAATAGATATAATAACTTTATTAGAAATAATATTAATTGCCTTTCTAAAGATGAAGTATCCAACTTATCTTATAGAATAAATCTTTTTAAAAAGTATTCAGATCAATCATCAGCCAATGAAATAATTGATGTAATACAATTTTATAAGGGCAATAAATTTTTTTACTGTTTTTTAAGAAAAATTTATCAATATTTTGTAAACAAGTATAAATATTTTACTAATAAATATTAAAATTATTGATTTCTAAATGAATATATTTTTAAAAGTATTTAATTTTTTATATAAATATGGGCGGTGGACAGTATTAGGCAGAATAGTCGTTGCTATATTAAATCTATTTTTATCAGTGGTATTGACAAAATTAATGACCACTAGTGATTATGGTAATTATCAATATTATTTATCTATTTTTTTATTATTAGAATTTTTTTCTAATCCTGGGGCAACCAGCGCTGTCTTGAAGTATGTTGCACTAAGAAAGGAGTGGGTTTGTAATTTTTTATTGAAACAACGACTTAAATATTCCTTAATAGCTAGTACAATTTTTATCATTTTTGGTGTTTATAATATTTTTGAAGGTGACTTTTTTGAAACAATTGTTTATTTTTCATTTTCAATTTTATTCCCTTTTTTCTTTTGTTATGATTTGTTTACGTCTTATTTACATGCCAAAATTGAATTAAAAAAACTAAATATAATTTATATTGTTCGTTCATTCGTCCAAGTATTAGCAACAATTATTGCATTTAAATTAACGAATAATGTCTTAATTACTATAATTACATTCATTGGATCTATAGCAATATCCAATATGTACTTTTATAAAAAAAATATAAAATTTTTGTCAATTAATAATTATGAAATAAATATTAAAAATAAAGCAAAATCAATGGCTATAGGTTTATCTTTAATTAGTCTTCTTGGTACTATTGCATCCCAAATAGATAAAATTTTAATTTTTAATTTAATTGACTCAAAAAGTTTAGCAATATTTAGTATAGGAATGATGATTGGAATATCAATCAACTCACTTTTTAAATCTATTTTATCAAGTTTTGATGCCAAGCTTGTTATTCATAATATTAAAACTTGGCATTATTGGTTTATTTTAGTGGTGGGGACTATTGCTGGTGCGATAATTTCCTATTTAATTCCTTTTTTAATAGATCTGCTTTACAACGAAGAATACAAAGAAAGTGCTTATTTTGCATCAATAGTTACCTTTTCTTTAGGTATCTATTTGGTTAATCATTTACTGGATAATAGTAACACACTACACCAAAATAAAAATATAATTTCAATTTATGTGAGCAAAGTGGGAGTTGCAATTGCTCAGTTAATAATAATTTTATTAATTTTTCTATTTTCATCATCAAGCGAAGAGATTTTAAAATTTTTACCTTATGTTTATGTTTTAAAATTATTGTTACAAATTTTACTTATTCACTTGACTAATTTAAAAATAGAAAGGGATAAAGTAAGAAAAAAAAGCAAATAATAAAAAAAATGTGTTATCAAACTCTAAAAGATATAAATAATAATTTTAATATATTATTAAAAACTTAATTATGAGATTTTAAGCATGAAGATTCTAGTAACAGGTACTGCAGGTTTTATTGGATTTCACTTAGCAAAAAAACTTTTAAATACAGGTCATACTGTAATTGGTATAGATAATCTTAATAATTATTACGATGTAAATTTAAAAAAAAATAGAATCAAATATTTAAAAAAGCTAAATAAAAAGTTTTATTTTTTTAAAGTTGATATCAGTGACACTAGTTTTGTTAAAAAGTTTCTATCAAAAGATTTTAAATATATAATAAATTTAGCAGCTCAAGCAGGTGTTAGATACTCTATAAAAAATCCCCATGCTTATGTTAATAGTAATTTAGTAGGATTTGTAAATATTATTGAATTAGCAAAAAAAAAGAAAATTAAACACTTGTTATATGCAAGTTCAAGTAGCGTTTATGGATATTCCAAAAAAGATATATATAAAGAAACTGATCAAGTAGACCATCCAATGCAACTGTATGCTGCAACAAAAAGATCGAATGAGCTCATAGCTCATTCTTATAGTTCATTATTTAATTTACCAACAACTGGTTTGAGATTTTTTACAGTTTATGGACCTTGGGGAAGACCAGATATGTCTATATTTATGTTTGTTAAAAATATTTTAAAAAATAAAAAAATAAATATTTTTAATTATGGCAATCATGAAAGAAGTTTTACCTATGTTGATGATATAGTTGATGGAATTATTAAAGTAATTAATAAAATTCCAAAAAAAACAAATATAAAAAAACTTAAAAAATTAACACCAGATAAGAGTTATTCACCATTTACTATAATCAACTTAGGAAATGATAAATCAGTAAAATTAATGAGACTAGTTAATAAAATTGAAAATTTTCTTAATAAAAAAAGTAAAAAACAATTTTTAAAAATTCAGCTAGGGGATATTCAGACAACAAAAGCTGAAATAAGTAAAATTAAAAATATGGATAAAAATTTTGCAAAAACAAACATTGATGATGGATTAAAAAAATTTATCAAATGGTTTAAAGAATATTACAAATTTAAGTAAATGAAATCTTTGTTATCGATTGTTGTTCCAACTTACAATCGAGCCAAACTTTTAGAAAGATGCATTAATTCAATAGACCTAAAATTAAATAATATAGAAATAGTAATCGTGGATGATGGATCTTTTGACAATGTAAAAAAAAGATTAAAAAATTATTCAAAAAAAATCAAAATTTTTCGAATTAAAAATTCTGGCAGAACATTTGCATTATTTTACGGTATAAAAAAAGCTACTGCAAAATATTTACTTATTATGGATGACGATGATTATTTTATAAAAGATAAGCTTAGGATGGTTTTACAAAGTTTAAAAAAAAAAGAGAATTTACAAAAGAATATTAATTGCTATGTTTTTGGAACAATTATTAAAAAAGAAAATCGGATTTTTCGTTCAATACCTCAAGATAAAATATCAAATTTTATATCCTTAAGAGCAGATGACAAAATAAAATCAGATTTAAAAGAAATAGTGAATACTAAATTATTACAAAATGTAATTAAAAAAATTAAAATTAGAAAATTTGAAAGAGTTCCAACCGGGTTGCTTTGGGCAATTTTATCTGAAAAATATAAATGTAAAAGTATCCGAGAACCATTAGTAGTTAAAAAATATTATGCAGATGGCATTACAAAAAAGATAAATTATTTAAAATTTAAAAATCCAAAATATATGTATCTTTTGTATAAAATTTATTCTAATTCTCAAAGTTATAAATCAATATTTTTTAGATTAAAATCATATATTAACTTAAGTAGATACTCATTTCATATGAAAAATAAAAAAATTTTTTATATCTTTGATATATTCGGTTATTTAGTATTTTTATATGATTGTATTTTAATTAAATTAAATGAAAAAAAAAATAAAAATACTACATATAATTAATAGTTTGCAAATTGGCGGTGCTGAGAAAAACCTAGTTTCACTCTGTAATAATTTATCAAAAAATAAAAATATTATGAATTACGAAATTCATATAATAAGTATTGATGATATTTCTTCATATTATAAAGGTTATTTAAAAAATATTCATATTTATGAGCTTAATTATAAAAAAAATAATCCTGCCTATGTTTTATTCAGAATATTTAAATTGGTAAATGAAATTGATCCTGATTTAATTCATAGTTGGTTATATGGTTCAGATCTAATTGCAGCAATTATTGGAACTTTTCAAAAGAGGAAAAATATTTTGTGGAGTATTAGATCTACTAATACGATGAAACATCTGAATATATACAGTAAAATTGTAGTTAAATTATTAAGTTTTTTTTCTGGAACAATCCCAAAAAAAATTATCGCAAATT